>Ga0101944_10000929_pt1 | contig 73154 bp, 44 predicted proteins | sample DewCreD2012metaG_FD_75245 | JGI IMG/M metagenome (GOLD analysis project Ga0101944, IMG submission 75245) | Hot spring sediment bacterial and archeal communities from British Columbia, Canada, to study Microbial Dark Matter (Phase II) - Dewar... ... | reverse complement strand
ATCGAGGTCCCGGCCGATCAGAAAGTGGTCAACGTGTTCGACGCCAACGTGCGTCAATGGACCGTCGAGCCCGTCTTGGAACAGGCCGGCAAAGACGCGCCAGGCAAGGATCAGTCGGCCAAAGTCCAGCGAATCACCGCCCAGTTGTTCGACGCCGCCAAACAGACGCAGAACGTCGTCGTCGAGTTGGAGAAGTATTCCGACGAGAAGCAGTCGGGCAAGCTTCTCGTGCCGGTCGTCAAGGCCGCTGGGCCGGGCGTGGGGCGGCAGCAGGGCGTCGTCGTCGCCCGCGTGGCCGAAGGGCTCCGGGCCGAAATATCGCGCGCCAGCGGTCTGTTGCAGGTCGACGCCGCCGAGCTCCCGCCCACGCTGGCTAAAGAGCAATGGCCGTTTGCCTATCGCTATGCGGCCGTGCCGTTTGAACTGGAATTGAGCGTCGAGAAGGTTCAGCCTCGCGTGCTCGTCGACTCGTTGGTCGAAGCCGAACTCCGGCCCGAGCGACTCACGATCGACCTGCTGGCCGTGTACACGATCGAGCGGGCGGGGGTGTTCCGCCTGGAACTCGACCTGCCGGCGGGCTTCGATGTGCGTCAGGTCCGCGGCCGCGCGGCTGCCGGGGCCACCGAGGCGCTCGTCGACTCGCACCATCTGGAAGGCCAGGAGAAGACGCGGCTGGTGGTCAATCTCGCCCGAAAGGCCTTCGGCCGCGTGGCCCTGGCCGTGCAGGTGCAGCGAGAACTCAAGGAACCAGACCTGCTCACGCCCACCGGCAAGGCCGCCCAGATTCCGCTTCCGCTCCCTGCGGTCGCCCGCGAATCGGTCGAGCGGGCCACGGGCCGGCTGGTGGTCTACGCGCCGGAGAGTCTGCGGGTCAATCCGGCCAAGGTCGAGGGGCTGCGGAGTATCTCCGTCCAAGACGCGATGGAGGGAATGCCGTCGTCGCGCCAGCGCACGCCGTCCGACGCCCGGCCCGTGCTCGCGTTTGCCTACGCTCAGGAGCCGACCACGCTCTCGCTCGCCGCCGAGCGCCGCAAGCCGCAGGTAACGATTCGGCAACTCTTAGTGGCGAAGGTCGAAGAGGGCGTGGTGCAATACAGGGCCACGTTCTTCTACAACATCCTCTATAGCGGCGTGAAATCACTGCGAATCGACGTGCCCGAGAAGCTCGCCGCCCAAGTGCGGAACCAGACCCCGGCGATCCGAGAAAAGGCGATCGACCCGCCGCCCGCGGACCTGGCCAAGGGATACATCGCCTGGAGCTTCACCGGCCAGACCGAGCTCTTGGGCGACGGCAAGATCGAGCTTGCCTGGCAGACCAGCATTCCCAAGCTCGACGTGGGCGGGAGCGCGTCGTTGGACGTGCCCCGCCTGATCCCCAGGGAGGTCGATCGGGCCTGGGGACAGATCGTCCTGGTCAAGGCGGAGACGATCGACGTGCAGGACGACCCGAACCAGCAACAGGGCCTTCGCCCCATCGATCCTCAACACGACCTCATGCCCGGCGCGGCCGTGCCCAACGCGGCCCGGGCCTTCGAGTTCCACGACGACTGGTCGCTGGTGGTCAAGGCCGCGCGGTATCAGCTCGAAGAGGTGAAACGCACGAGCATCGAGCGGGCCGTTTTGCGCATGGTGGTCACGCGGGCCAACAAGATGAGCGTCCAGGCCCTCTATCGTATTCGCAGCGCGCAGCAACGCCTGGCCGTGCGATTGCCGCAAGGCTCGCAGATCGACGTCGATCCTCGCATCGCCGGGAAACCGGTGGCCCTGGAACGCGGTGGGGAGCGGGAATTCTTCATTCCCCTGGTCGGACGCAATCCCGAGGAATCCTTCGTGTTGGAACTGCGCTACACCGCTCCGGTGGAGCGAATGCACCACCTCCGGCTGGAATATCCCAGCTTTGGCGAAGACGCCGCGGTGCAGAAGGTGTATCTGGCCGTCTACGTGCCGCAAGAATACGCCGTGCTGGGGTCGGAAGGGCCGTGGACCGAGGAATTCGCCTGGGACCTGGACGACTGGGGCCGATGGCAGCCCAAGGCGAAGATGAACGAGGAGGATCTGCTGTCCTGGGTCGCGGCTGGCGGCGCGGCCGGGCCCGGCGACGCCTTCCCGACGGACGGCCGGATGCACCTCTACTCCGCACTCCGCCCCCTGGAACCCGAGGAAGGCGCATTGCACGTTCGCACGCTGAAGTCCCACTGGCTTCACGGGCTGATGTTTGCCCTGGTGGTGCTGGGCGGCGTGGTCCTGTTTCCCGCCCGGGCCGCGGGCCGAGGCGTCGCCGTCGGGATCTTGGTGATCGCGCTGGTTCTGTGTGGCGTCTTCCTGCCGACGTTCTCGCGTCAGGTGCTCAACGGAGTCCTCGCGGCGGCGCTCCTCGTGGTCGTGCTGCTATGGCTTATGGAGTATTTGCGCCATCGGCCGCCACGGCGACCGCTGCCGGTGAGTCCGCCATCGCCCGCGCCGCCACCCACGCCACCCCAAGTCCCCCCACCCACGCCGCCCGCGGGCGGTGATTTGCCCGCCGGGCAGCCGCCGACAGGCCAGCCTTCGCAAGCCAGCGAGCAAGGAGGCCCAAGCCATGCGTAGCGACTCCTTCCGTCTTCGCGTTGTCGCCGGGATTCTTGCCGTCGGTCTCTTGATCGCTGCGCCAGACGCTTTCTCCCGCGCGGATGGCCCCGCGCCGCTCGTCCGCGAGGTCTATGTTCCCTTTGGCGACCTGAACGTGCTGTTGGAGAACCAACCGCAGCGCGTCCTTCTCACGCGCGAACAGTACGAGGATCTCCTCAAGAAGGCAAAGAAAACCCCCGAGACCCACGCGCCGCAGCCGGCATTGATCTCAGCCGCCGACTACGTCGGCAAGCTCCAGGACGAACGGGCCGAAATCACCGGCACGCTTGCCGTCGAAGTGTTGGAAGACGGGCTCCACGCGATTCCGTTGGACATCTCCGGCGTGGGCCTCCGGCGTGCGACGCTCGACGGCCAGGGAGCCTCGATCGGTCGTGCACCCGATGGCAAGCTGACCTTGTTCGTCCAAGGCAAGGGCCGGCATACGCTGGTGCTGGAGATCGTCGCTCCGCTGGAGACCACCGCGGCCCAACAGGTCCTCACCTTCCGGCTGCCGCAGCCGCCCGCGGCTCGACTGCGGATCACCGTGCCCGGCGATGTGGAAATCAAGAGCGGGGCGGGCGTGGTCAGCCGGGTGGTCGACGAACCGGCCGGCGTGACGCGATTCGAACTCGTACCGCCCAAGGCCGGGGACACGACCTTGGTGATGACGCTCAATAGCAGGCTGGCGCGTCGCCAACGGGCCGTGGTGGCCCGGAGCGTGCTGGTGGACGAGGTCACGCAAACCTACGAGCGGCTCTACGCCACCGTTTCGCTGGCGGTCTTGCACCAGGCCGTCGATCGGTTCCGCTTCGTCGTGCCCGAGGGGTTTGACGTCACGCACGTGACCTCGCCGCTCTTGTCGCGTTGGGCGATCGAGCGCGAAGGGGACCGTCGCGTGCTCGACGTGCGGCTCCGCGAGCAGACCGCGCAAACGGTAGTGCTCCAGATTTCGGCCGTGCGCGCCCCGCCGGTCTTGGAGCAATGGCGGTTTCCCAAGCTCGAACCGCTGGACACGGTGGGCCAGATTGCCGTGCTGTGCCTTCTGGCCGAGGACCGGCTGAGCGTCCCGTCGCTTGTGCCGCAAGGGATCATTCCCGTGGATACGTCGGCGCTCCAGGCGGCGATCACCGCCAGCGTTGCGAGCGCGGAGCCCGGCGCGCCGCCACTCAAGTCCGTGGTCGCCTATTACGCGCCGCAAGGCGATTTCAGCCTCAGCGGCACGTTCACTCGCCCGCCGGCCGAGTTGTCGGTGATTACCAACGTCCTGCTCACGCTGGGCGACCGCGGTCAGGAAATCCGCGGCGGCTTCTTGCTTGTGCCCAAAGTCGAGCGGCTTTTCGGCTTTGATTTCTCGGTCCCGGCGGGCTGGCAGGTCACGAGCGTGACCGGCGCGGACGGCAAACCGCTGGCGCTGGAGCGTTTCGGCGAGGCGGGCAAGACGGGGCGCATCCACGTGCGTCTGCCCCAAGGGGTTGCGCCGGGCACGGAGTGCCGCGTCTACTTCCAGGCCGCGGCCACGCCGAAGGATTGGCTCGGCGCGTGGCAGACCACGCAGATGGCGTTTCCCAAGTTCGTCGTAACCGGCGCGACCCGCGATCTGGGCGCGGTGGCCGTCGATGCCCGCGACGACATGGTCGTCCGTCCGGAGAAGCTCCAGGCGCTCACGCCGCTGGATGAGCCCGAGAAGCAGCGCTACGGCCTGGGCGGGGTACCGACGAGCCTGGCGTATCGTTACGAAGGGCAGAACTACGAGGCGGCGCTGGTGGTCGAGCGCACGCAGCCTCGCATGACGGGGCGGACGATCTCGTTCTTCCGCGTCGAATCGGACGCCTTGATGGCCCACGCGGAAATCGCCTACCAGATCGAAGAGGCCAGGACCCGGCAGCTCAGTTTTTCGCTGCCGGCGGACACGCCGGCCGCGATCTCGATTCGCGCCCTGGACGAGGCCCGGATCAAGGAATTCGTCGGTGAAATGGCGGGCGACCGCCGCCGCTGGAATGTCTTGCTGGAAGAGCCCCGTCGCGGCACGGTCCGCCTGGCGGTCGATTTCCAGCAGCCGGTGCCCGAGGGCAAGCTCAAGCAGCTACACCTTCCTATTGCGAAAGCCGAAGGCGTGGCCTATCAGTCCGGCCTGGTGTCGGTCGAAGGCAGCGCGGAACTCGACGTGCAAGTCAGCACCGAGCCGACCACGCGCCGCGTGGACGTCGGCGAACTGGTCGACGCCTCCTACCAACCCGGCCGGCGGCTCTTGGGCGTGTGGAGTTTCGTGGGCGATCCGCCGCCGGTGACGGTGAGCGTGACCCGGCAGCCCGGCTTCGGGCTGTACCCGGCGATCGCCCAGAAGGCCGAACTCAGCACCGCGATCTCGCCCGACGGCGTGGCCCAGACCTCGGCCGTGTTCCAACTCCGCACCAAGGCGGTGTACCTCGAAGTGTTGCTGCCGGGTGATTCGGAACTCTGGTCGGTCCTCGTCGACGATAAACCGACCAAACCGCAAAATGACCGAGGAAGGCTGCTCATCAGCCTCCCGGCGGCGGAGGTCAACCAGACCCGCAGCCTCAAACTCGTCTACGAAACGCCGATCCTCACCGTCCCATTGGCCGGACAGGTGAGAATGTTCGCCCCAAAACTCCTCTTGCGGGCCGAACGCGACATTGCTGCTGTTGAAGTTCCACTAGCCGATCTGATCTGGCATCTCTTCCTGCCGACCGGCTACGAAGTAATCCGCGCCGACGGCACGGTGGTTGGCGAGGTGAAACCGCCCGAGATCGCTGCACTGAACGTGGCCAAAGCGGGCCTCGCGGCCGTCGCTTTCAACGCGGGCTGGGGGAGCCAGCGAGCGCCGGCGATCTGGCGCGAGGCGCCGAAAACGGCGCTTGCTCCCACATCCACGCCCATGCCCACGGACGCAATGGAAGCCAGCGTTCCGTCCAACAAGGCGGGCGAAGCAATGCTCGGCATGGAAGCGCCTGCTTCTCGCAAGGACGAAATGACCGACGCGGAGTCCGCCGATCAGCGTTTCGCGCGGGTCGGCGTGGTCGACACGCCGATGTTGCGTGCCCCGGCGCGGAGGGATCGTTCCCCCGAGGCGAAGTCCGATTCGCTTTCCAGGACCACGGAACAAGCCCCTCCTCACGCAGAGGCCAAGACGGCGGCCGCACCGCGCCCGACGGCGCCGCCCGCCGCGCCGCCAGCGCTGATGCCCGCAATGCCAGGCGGGGCGGCTGGAGCCCCGGGGTATCCGGTCGAGGCCGAGGCAGGCCCACCTCCAGCGGCATCCGCGCCAGCCCCTGAGCCACGCGCGCCACCGCCGCCACCCGCCGCGGACAAGTTAGCCGAGATGAAACCCAAGTCGCCGGTCGCCTATAAGGCCCGGCTGGAGGGACTGAGCAGCTTGAACATCGACCTTCAGACATCGAGCGACTCCCACAGTCGGACGATCACGTTTGCGAGCCTGGGCGTCGAGCCTGAATTGGTCGTCACGCTGGCCAACCGGTCCCGCTTGGTCGCTCTGGGCTGGGCGATCGCTCTGACCATCGCGCTGGTTGGCGTGGCCCGCACCAACCGCCCGGTCGGCGCGAAGACCCGGCTGATCGTCGGGGTGATCGTGGTCGGCACGCTCGTGCCGCTGTTGCCTTATGGCGATACGCTCACGCTGCCCGCCAACATGGCCGTGTACGCGGCGGCGCTCTTGGCGCCGTACTATCTTTTCGCCGGGCTGATCAAGTGGTCGGCGTGCGGCGTCCATCGGCTTCGCGCGCGTCTGTCCAGCCTTCGTGGGATGGGCAGTGCCCACCCTACTGCCGCGGCGATGGTGCTCGTCGTGGCGGCCTGCTGTTGGACTCCGGGCATGGCCGATGAGCCGCAAAAGACTGGCCCCTACGTGATCCAGGTCGTTGGCCCGCCCGAGCCGGTGACGATTCCGGACGACATCCTCATCCTTCCTTACGACCCGGACTCGAAGACCGGCATTCAGGACGCCAGGCAGATCCTCGTGCCGTATGCCAAGTACGTCGAACTTTGGAACCTGGCCTACCCGGACAAGAAGCTGGGCGAAAAGGCCCCGCCGGCCCCCTACGCGCTGGCCAACGGGCGGTACGCGACGACGCTTCAGGGCGACGAGTCTCTTCTGGTCGAAGGGCAGTTGGAAATCGACGTCTTCGCCGACCAGTTCGTGGCCGTTCCGCTGGGGTTGGAAGGGGGCGTGCTGGCCCGGGCCGAGTTGGACGGCAAACCGGCGCAGATCAGCGTGGCGCAATCGGCTGGTCCCCCGGCTGGGCAAGCGGATCGAGCGGCGCCGCCGTCCGCGGCCACGGTTCCTGGGGCTTCCTTGGCGGTCTTGCATCTTGCGGGCAAGGGCCGGCACAAGCTGGAGTTGGGGGTGCGGCTGCGCTTGGAGCGCCGCGGGGGATGGCGGGTCGTCGAGGGGGTCTTGCCTGCCGCCCCCGCGACCGCCCTTGCGATCACCGTGCCGCAGGCCCAGACCGAAGTCCGCCTGTCCCAGGTGGCCGATCGCAAGAGCTATGAGACGGCCCAGGCCGGGCAGCGGATCGAGACCGCCCTGGCCCACGACGGCCGGATCGGCATCCAGTGGCGGCCTAAGATCGGCGAGGCCCAGATCGATCGCAGCCTGACCGCCCAGTCGGATGCCCTGCTCGACGTGCAGGAAGACGGCCTGCGCGTGGTCTGGCAGGTGGCCCTGGAATTCCGCCGCAGCCAGCGGGAGATGTTCCGCCTGGTTGTCCCGGCCGATTACCTGGTCGAAAAAGTCGAAGGCGCCAACGTCCGCGGATGGGAAGTCCGCAAGGAACAGGCCCGCCAGGTGGTCGACGTGACGCTGCTCAAGGCCGCCAAAGACAATGAGCGGCTCACGCTGCGATTGTGGCGTGCCGGGCGCGTGGCCGAGGCCCCCTTGGATCAGTTCGACTGCCCGCTCGTCAACGTAACCGACGCGGCCCTGGAAAGCGGCCAACTGACGATCCGCCGCAGTCCGCTCTTGGACGTGCGCACAGTGAGCCGCTCGCGGGTCACGCGGACCGACCTCGCGGACAAGCCGGTCCAGGACCCCACGGCGGCGGCCGCGGCCGACAGCCCCTTGGGCATCCGGCCTTACGAGGCCTATCAGTTCGCCACCATGCCGTTTTCGGTTCGGCTGGCGGTCGCGCCCGTCGTCGGGCGCGTGACTGCGGCCATCGAGACCATCCTTCGCGTCGGGGCCTACGAGCGGTCGCTGGAAAGCCGCGCGCGGCTCGACGTCCGCGACCGGCCCATCCACCGCATCGAGGTCTTGCTGCCCGAAGGGCTTCGATTGGACCACGTCTCCGTTCCCGGCGAACACCACTGGGCGGTCACGCCACGCGACAACCAGGCGGACCGGCGGGCGCTGTTGACCGTGTTCTTGGCCGCGGGGCGAACGGGCGAGGTTCCCCTGGTGATTCGCGGCCAGCTTGGCGGATATGGGCTGGTCGAGGAAGTCCCGCTGCCGCGGCTGGAAGTCCTCGGCGCCCAGCGGCAGGAAGGGACCATCGCGGTCCAGGCCGATCCCGCCTTCGACCTGAAGGCCGTGGGGCTCCAAGACTGTGAGGCCGTCCTGCCCGACCGGCTCCGGGCGTGGCTCAAGCCCGAACAGGCGGCGGCGACCTCGCTGGCCCTGCACCATCGCTCGCCGGCCTATCGCGGCGCGCTCCAGTTGACGCCAAGGAAGCCCGACATCACCTGCGACACGATCACCAATGTGGCCTTCACCGGCCGGGCGGTCGAGGAGACGATTTTGCTGGATTTCAACATCGAGCAGGCGGGCGCGCGGGAGCTGGTCTTCCTCTTGCCGGCGTCGATGCGCGACAGCCGCATCCAGGTCCCCATGCTCCGCCAGAAGACTCTCGAGCCGACCGGTCCCGCGCCGGACGCCCCGGTCCGCGTGCGCCTCCAGCTTCAGGACGAGATGATGCACAAGGTCCGCGTGCTGGTGCAGAACGACCGGCTCCTCACCTCGCAAAACACCCTGGCGCCGATTCCGGTCGTCGAGTCCGGCGCCGCGCGGCGGCAGTTCGTCACCGTGCAGAGCCTGGGCCGAGACGAGGTGATCGTGGAAAGCTCCGCCGGGCTCGAGCCGCTCGGCCGGCAGCAAGAGCAATGGCGGATCCTCCAGGCCGCGTTGGGCGGCGACCTCAGCCGGGCCTATGGGGTTCAGCCGGGCGTGAACGATCCGCGGTTGGTCCTCGCCACCCGGGTTCGCGACGTGCTGCAAACCGCCGGCGCCCGCATCGGCCTGGCCGAGACCACCGTGGTGGTCGATGCCCACGGCGCGTATCGAGGCGAACTGACCTACCACGTCAACAACTCCACGAAACAGTCGCTCGAAATCGAGCTGCCCGAGGGGGCGACCCTCTGGACCGCCGTCGTGGCCGGCGAACCGGTCAAGCCGATCAAGGCTGCCACCCCTCTCCTGCAAGCGGGAGAGGGCCCGGGGGTGATGCAGCGCCGCGTGCGCATCCCCTTGGTGAAAACCGCGCCTGGTGACCTGGACTATCCCGTGGTCCTCAAGTACGGCGGCCACCTGAAACGGTTGGGCCACTTCACCGCCGTGAACTTCCCCTTGATCCGCACCGGCGACATCCAGGTCGAACTGAGCCACGTGCGGCTCTACCTGCCCGAAACCCATCGCTTCTTCGACTTCGGCGGCACCCTGCGCCGAGCCGCCAGCGAGGACGAGCTGGTGGCGGGCCGGTTGTCCTATGAGACGAAACTGGCCCAGCGCCTCATCGACACGATGCGCCAGGCCGACGAGTTCGCCAAGGTCCGCGCGCAGGCCAATCTCAAGCAATGGGGAATGCTTTTCGGCAAGCAACCGCTGGCCGTTTCCAGCGGCAGCGAGCGGGTGCGGCAGGAAGTCGCCCAGAACGCCCTCGTGCTTCGCGAAGCCGAGGTGGAAGCGGCGAAACTTCAACAGGCCCCCGCCCAGCGCGAAAGCGACGACAACCGGGCGCGACTCCAATCGCTCTTCGACGAGCAGCGGACGAGCCGGGCCAAGAATGTGGTCAAGGATCTGGGCCGCAACTTCGACGCCCCAGCGGACCTGGAGAAGAGCAAGAGCATGACGCCCGCCGGCAGACTGAACGAGGCCTGGCTGGCCAACAGCCAATTGGCCGGTCCTGCCGGCAAAGAGGCGTTGAAGGAAGAGGCGAAGTTGGACAAGGCGGGCGGCGCGCTGCAATTCAGGAAAGAGGCGCGCGTGCCGACCGACGAGTCGGCGGTCAGCCCGGGCATCGCCGTGAAACAACCCGCCGCGCCGCCTGCCCCGCAAGCCCAAATGGAAACGCAAGAAGGCCGGCGAGCCGCCCGAGGGCGCGGCGCGGTCGAGCGCTACCAGGAACGCTTGGAGCGCTCAGAACAGCAAGCCAGGCAAGGGCAGCCGGTCGGCGACCTCGTGGTGAGCCCGAAGAGCATGATCGCCGACGGAAAGGCCGTGAAGGGCGCCCCGTCGAAGTTTGGGGCCCTCTCGGCCGGCGAGACGCCCGCGGTCCCCGCGGTTCAGCTCGGGGCCGATTCGGACGTCCGAAAAAACGCGGCGGCGGGCGCCGTCGCGCAGGCCGCGCTGCCCGCCGGCCTGGCGAGCCTCGACTTCGAAATCCCCAAGCGGGGCGCGCTTTACCGCTTCACCACGCCGGGCGGGGACGTGGAGCTGTCGGCCCGCGCTGTTTCCGTCAACCTGATCGAGAAGCTGGCCCGAGCGGTCGCTGTGCTCGCCGCGGCCGGGCTGATTGCGATTCTCGGCCAACGTGCCGCACGCGGCGGCCTGGCCTGGCTGGCCAGCCCCCTGGGCTGGGCAGCGATGATCGTCTTGGGAATGGTGCTGCTGTTGAACGGTTTCCTGCTGGCGGGCATGGCGCTGTTCGTGGCTGGCGTCGTCCTCGCCGTGCGTCGCGCGGTCCATGCCCGCCGCCCACGCATTGCGTGACAAGTCGGCCGTCGGCCGGGCCTCGCGGCGCTGGTCGCGAAAAAGGCTCGCCTCCCGCCCAGACCTCGAAACCCGTCGCTTCCCGCCCATGCGTCTCATCTTCCGCGGCCTTCGTAGAGGGCGGTTTCGGTGACCACCTTGTCCATGAACACGTCGTGATGGTGCATGGGGATTTCGGGCACGATTTGGCACTCGAACGCCACGCCCACCGCCAGGGCGTCGGGCCGCAGACGCCGCAGCAAGCGGTCGTAATATCCTTTGCCGTACCCCAGTCGCCCTCCGCGACGATCGAAGGCCACTCCCGGAACCATCACCACATCAAGCTCCACCGGCTCGACCCGGTACGAGGGAACACCCCTCAGCTCCACCCGGGGTTCCAAAACCCCGAAACACCCGGGAGCCAATTGATCGAGGTCTTGGAGGTGAAACAGAGCCAATTCCTCGTCCTGGCAATAGGGAACGGCGACGCGCTTGCCGGCCGCCATCACGACGGGAAGAAACGGCCGCGTTCGGACCTCGCTCCGCATGTCGACATAGAGCATGACCGTCTCTGCGGCCGCGAACTCGGGCAGGGCGAGGAATCGCTCCCAGATCGTTTGGCTGAGCTGCTCGCGGTCGCCTTGCTGGTCGCGCCGCTGGCGCGCCTCTCGACGGAGCTGCCGCTTGACGGCCAAGGGATCGCACAAAGACGCCATTGTCAATCGACTTTCGCGAGCAACCCAGCCAAGCCTACACGCAGGGAAGACCATAAGCAAGCCACCTCATGCTTCCGATGGCGTGCATGTCTTTAGCTGCAAGTAGGATAGATAGCCCCAAGACTCCCCCATTTCTGCCGGTTTGTCGGCTGACCAGCCCCAAAAAAAAGCTGCGAGCTCCCAAGGACGCCCCCCTCCGCAGTTGCTTTTCGCCGTTTTTTGTCGTTAATTAGAGATAAGGGCAAGGGTTGTTTTGATCCGACACGCCAATGCGGTCGCGGAGGTTCATCATGGTCAACAGGTGTCGCAAGAGGAGTCCTGGCGGTTTCACCTTGGTGGAATTGCTCGTGGTGATCGCCATCATCGGGATTTTGATCGCGCTGTTGTTGCCTGCGGTTCAGGCGGCCCGCGAGGCCGCCCGCCGGTCGCAGTGCACCAACAACATGAAGCAAATGGGATTGGCGTTGCACAACTACGCCGACGCCAACAAGGCGTTCCCCAACGGTTGCTTGATGGTTTTGAACAACGCCGGGGCGAGCTATCCCACGCATATCCGTCCCTGGAGTGTGGCGATTCTTCCGTACATGGAGCAGGCGGGCGTCGCGAATCAGTACAACCTAGGGCTGCCGGCCGACACGTCGATCACTTTCTGGCGATGGCCAGCCAGCGTCACGGCAGTTGCCGCAAACGCCGCATTGGGGGCGACGGTCATCTCCACGTATATTTGTCCTTCAGCGCCGGGGGGAGCGGGGCGCACCATCACCGCGTCGATCACCGCCGCGGACATGGCGGTGCTGGGTGGCACGGCCGGCCAAATGGGCCAATTGTACAGTGGCACGTTGTCCTTCCCGATGGCTCCCATGGATTACAGCTCCTTCCACGGAGTGGGCGGCCCCAACAACACCGGCCGGTTTGGCGACGTGGCGTGGCCGCCGGGAAGCCCCAATCGGCCGTCGAGTGGAGACCAATACGGCGCGTTGCCCGTCGCTATTTACAACAACTTCCCGCCGCTAGCCGGCGTGGGCCAGATGGCCCTGACGGCCAGCCTGGCCGAAATCACCGATGGCACCTCGAATACGATGCTGCTTGCCGAGCGCGTGGGCGGGCCCACGTTGTACACCAAGGGCGGCGCCGCCCTGGACCTTACGCCAGTAGGTCTTCCTCCCGCCAAATTCGCGGCCCTCAATGGCGGCGGCTGGATCAATCCGTTCAACGGCATCGGCACCCTGTACGGGTCCGCATGGACGGTCACGATCGCCAATTTCAGCGCCAACGGCCCCTGCGCGATCAACTGCACCAACATGACGTACAAGAACATGTACAGTTTCCACCCCGGGGGCGTGAACATGTTGCTCGCCGACGCTTCCGTGCGGTTCATTAGCGAAACCACCGAGCCCTTTGTCATCGGCTCGTTGTTCACGCGAAACAACGGCGAATCGTTCTCCCTGCCATAACGTCCTTTGGGCAGGGGCGACAAACCGCGTTGGCTGGATTCCAAGGCGTTGCTTCAGCGAAAGGTGGACATTCCATGCGCACTCGAATCGGATGGTTTCTGGCGGTGGCCGTCTGTGTCTCGCTTGGTTCCTGCTCCCCCAAAGGACCCGTTCGGCAAAAGACCTATCCCGTGACCGGCAAGGTCACCGTGGATGGGAAGCCCGCTGCGCAAGTTGCCGTCGTCGCCAATTCGGCCAAGCAAGCCGATCCGAAGTATCCGATCCTGCCCCAGGGGATCACGGAGGACGATGGCAGTTTCAAATTGTACTCGTATGAGCCTGGCGACGGGGTTCCGCCCGGGCAGTACGTGTTGACGTTCACGTGGCAGGATCGCAAGGGATTCGTCGCCCAGGGTCCCGACAAGCTGAAGAATCGCTATGCCGATCCTGCCAAATCGACTTTCAAATTGAATGTGGAAAAGGGCCCGGTGGATCTTGGCACGATTGAATTGCGCACGCAGTAAAGTTTCCCGAATCTCGAGTCCGGCCGCTCGCATCCCCGTTGCCGCGATCGTGGCGACGGGGATCCTCGCTTGCGGTCCATGGCCGCAGGTCGCTCGAAGCGAACACGCGATCCCTACGGCGATCGCGGAGTACGTGGGGCGTCCCGACGACGTCTTCGCTTGGGAGATCAAGGGCAAGAACGCTCTGCCTCGAGGACGCGTCTGGGAGGTGGAACTGACCTCGCAGAAGTGGCAGGGCATCGTCTGGAAGCACGCGTTGCCGGTGTTCGAGCCCAAGGACGTCCGCTATCCGCGGCACGTGCTGTTGTTCATCACCGGCGGGAGCATCGGCGGACGGCCCAGCAAGGAGAACCTTCAGATGGGCCTCCAGCTCGCGGAACTTGCCCACGCCCGCGTGGCCATGCTGCACCAGGTGCCCAACCAGCCGCTGTTGGACAACCGCAAGGAAGACGACCTGATCTCCGAGACCTGGCTCCGCTTCCTCGACACCGGCGACGTGACCTGGGTGCTTCAACTTCCGATGGTCAAGAGCGCGGTGCGGGCGATGGACGCGGTCCAGGCCATGGCCAAGACGGAGTGGAACGAGCCGGTCGAAGGGTTCGTGGTCACCGGGGCCTCGAAACGCGGCTGGACCACCTGGCTGACCGCCGTGGCCGACAAACGCCCGATCGCCATCGCCCCCATGGTCATCGACATGCTCAACCTGCGGCCGCAGATGAAGTACCAGTTGGAGACCTGGGGACAATACAGCGAGCAGATCGGCGATTACACGCGCAAGGGACTGGTTCGGGAGGGCGAGTTGAACGAGCGGGAAGCGTTCCTGCTGAGGCTCGTCGATCCGTACACCTATCGCGCCCAGTTGACGCTGCCCAAGCTGCTCCTCCACGGCGCCAACGACCCCTATTGGACGGTCGACGCCGCCAGGCTCTATTGGAACGACCTGGTCGGCCCGAAGTACCTCCACGAGGTCCCCAACGGGGGCCACGGGCTGGAGGGCGGGCGGCCGAAGGCCTTGGCGACTCTCGCCGCGTTCTTTCGCCATGTGGCCGGAAATCGGCCCTGGCCAGAACTCACCTGGACCCACGCGGAGTCTGACAAGGAGTATTCCCTCCAGGTCTCTTCCTCGATCGAGCCGAAGGCGGCCCGCGTCTGGATCGCCAAGGCGCCGAGCAAGGATTTCCGCCAATCGAAATGGCGGTCCGAGCCGATGCCTCGCCGCGAGGCGGCGTACCTGGCCGTTGTGCCCAAACCGGCCGAGGGCCACGTCGCGTTCTTCGGCGAACTGGAGTTCGACGACCAAGGCGCGCCGTTTTCGCTGTGCACCCTCGTGCAGCGGCACTGAAGACGATCCGGCGGCCAGCTCCGCAGGTCTTTGGAAACGGCAACCGTTCCCCGACATACGCCCCATCCTTGCACTGAAGTTGCAAAAATGGGGGCGGCTTCCCTCGCCCTGACCGGGGCGTGAAAAGTGTAACCGTTCACAGGCGGGAGAGCGGCTCATTTCTCGGGCCGCTTCGCGCCGAAGAATGTGCCTGGTCCCTTACTGGCCAGGGGGACCGTCCCATTTTCGCGGACTTCGCCGCGACAATCGGAACAGTCCCCGGGAAGGGTTGCGGAAAAGAGAGGGACACGTTGCGTGGCGTCCGTCCTGGTGTTGCTTTCGGCCACGTCAGTCTTGCTTTCGGCCACGTCGGAGCGTGGCCCTCCGGGCTGTGCCGTGAACGATTTGTGAAAACGGACACCTCCCCCAGGGGTTGTTCAACTTGCCCCTGGCGGAGAATTCGGCGACAATGAACACCCGCGGTGCGTAAAGCGGGCAACACCGATCGGATCGACGCGCTTGGACAAGACATGTAACGCCCGTTCGGGCTGGTCGCAAAGTGGGGAGGCCTGCGCATGGGTTGGTCTTGGCGAACTGGCCGGATCGCCGGCATTGACGTCTATGTTCACCTCACGTTTGTGCTCTTGCTGGCTTGGATGGGCCTGGCCCACTATCTGGCTGGCGGGGCCGCCGCGGCGATCCGAGGCCTGGGGCTCATCCTGACCTTGTTTGGAATCGTCGTGCTTCACGAATTGGGGCACTCGCTGGCCGCGCGGCGTTTTGGCATCGAGACCCGCGACATCACGCTCCTGCCCATCGGCGGCGTGGCTCGACTGGAACGCATGCCGGAGGAACCCCGCCAGGAGCTGGTGGTGGCGCTGGCCGGGCCAGCGGTCAACGTGGCCCTGGCGGCGGGGGTTTACTTGCTGCCGTTCGGCCGGGATGTGTTGTCGGTCGGCGAGACGTTTGGCGGCCTGGGGAGCTTCATGAGCCAGATTTTCTGGGTCAATGTGGGACTGGCCGTTTTCAATCTGTTGCCCGCCTTCCCCATGGACGGCGGCCGGGTGCTCCGCGCCTTGCTTGCCATGCGGATCGATTACGTGCGCGCGACGCAAATCGCCGCGGGCATCGGTCAAGGGATGGCGTGGCTGTTCGGGCTGTTGGGCTTGCTTTTCAATCCGTTTCTGGTGTTCGTCGCCTTGTTTGTCTGGATCGGCGCGGCCCAGGAGGCGAGCATGGTCCAGATGCGGTCGGCCCTGGACGGCATTCCGGTTCGCAACGCGATGATCACGGAATTCCACGCCCTGGATCCCAACGACACGCTTTCCCGCGCGGTGGAGCACATTTTGGCCGGCTTTCAGCAGGATTTCCCGGTGGTCGAGGACGGCCGGCCGGTGGGCGTGCTGACGCGGAACGATCTGGCCGCCGGGCTGGCGCAGCGGGGCCCGGAAGCCCGCGTCGGGGAGTTCATGCACCGGGGCTGCGCGACCACCGATCCCCGCGAAATGCTCCAAGTCGCCTTCGCCCGCCTTCAGGACCAAGACTGCCACGTCCTTCCCGTGGTCCAAGATGGACGCCTGCTGGGGCTTCTCACCGGCGACAACGTGGCCGAGGTGCTGATGATCAAGGAAGCCCTCCGCGCGGCCCGCCGCGCGGCCTCCGAGGCCGCCCGCGCTGGCTGACGCCGCGGCGCGCGGCGATGGAAGCAGCGGGCCTCGTTTCCTGGCGCCCCCCGCACGTGCGTCAGTCGTTCAAATTTCAAATTTCAATCATTGGACTGCCCCGAGTCTCGCGGCGAAACCCTCGAAAACGACACGGTCTCCGCTGCCGCCGTCGTTCCGCGCCTCGAACCACCAGAACTCTTCGCTCCACGCGCCGCGCCCAGCGGGAAGAGGAGGTTGTCCAGCCGGGTCTTGCCGGCGGGTTCACGGCTGTCTTGCCTCGACGCCGTATCGCATCGGAGGCTCGCCGCGCTGATGGGCCCCGATGTCCGGGGCCGGGCCGGCGTGTCCGCGGCTGAAATTGGGGATCGGCTGGCCCACGCCCGCGCCGGGGCTGGACGGCGCAAGCTGGAAACGGCCGGTCTTCATCGCGGAGTCGAAGCCGGCGCCGGGGGCATAGACGGGCTCGCCGCGCACGCCGTGGGCCTCCTGCCCCGGCGGCACGCGCCCGTTGGTCAGGTCGTAGTCGAAGTCGTTGTCGATGTTCTGCGGCGCCGCGCTGAAGGCCCGGTTGTCCGCCGCGCGCAGGTGGAGGATGTTGTTCCGCGAGACGGCGTGCTTGACGATCCGGTTTCCGCCCAGTCCGCCCGTCGGAAGCCACTCGTCGGACCGGAACAGCGTGTTGTGGAAGATGTACATGTGGCCGGTCATCCAGTCCTCGCTGTCGGCGTAGCCCATTTTGAGGAAGTATCCGCCGCTGGCGTTCGGCTGCCACTGGCTGCGGGCGCAGACGTTGCGCCAAATGTACAGCGGCCCGATCGAGGTGGCGGCGTTGCCGATCATCATCGCGCACTGGGTGATGTAGTTGTCCCAGACGCGGACGTTGCGGTTGCCTCCTTCGACCTCCAGGCCGTCGTCCCAGCAGTGGCTGATGAGATTGCCGTAGATGTCGGAGTCGTGTCCCGGCGAGCCGCGGAAGCTCCCGTTGCTGCCGCCGCCGATGACGTCGTTGAACATGTGCTCCAGGTCGGAATAGCACTCGTTGTAGCGGATCACATGGTTGCCCGCCGTGTTGAACAGCGAGATGCATTGCGGCCCCATCGTGTGCGTGGGGTACTTTGGCTCGTGCCACGTGCTGCCGTCGTATCGCGGATGATGCAGCTTGCAGCGTTGGACGACCAGTCGCTCCAGCGCGGCGCTTCGCGAAAGGATGGCCGAGTCCATGTCGAACCCGAAACCCGTCTGGGGATTGAGCCGGCCCCAACCTGAGATATCGCACTCCTCGATGACGATGTCGTGGCCGCCGTCGATCCGGATCGCGCCGATGGGCGACCTGCGCACATTGTCGGCCTTGCCGGCGCCGCGGAGCGTGAACCCTCGAACCACCACGTAGGAGGCGTTGATCGTGATGCACGCGTCGTGCTTGTGGCCCACGTCGATGGTCGCCCCCCGCCCGTCATAGACTCGCCAGGCGTTCGGCGAGCCCGACTCGGTAATCGCCAGCGGCGCGTCGCGGTCGCGCACGCGGACCGTCTCGCCCACCGGAAAGTCTTCGCTCCAGGTGGTCGCGGTCAGCCGAGCGCTGGTCGGGGCCCCGGCCAGGGTCAACTGGATTTCGTAGGTTGTGGCGGGCTGCAAATGGACGATGCTGCCGCGGTAGTCGGCCAGGTCTTCGTCGGTCTTGGGAATGGGGTTGTAGCGCATCGGCAGTCCCTCGCTCCACGCCGCGGCTCCCTGCCGCCGGTAGCGGACCGCGACCTCGCGGTTCGCCGCGCCGCCTTCCGGCGACCAGTACAGTCCCAGGCAGTGGAACGTGGGAATGGCCAGCGGTTTGGCCCCGACGCGCAGGGCATCGCGCGACGCCTCGGCCGCGACGGCCTGCAAGGACAGCAAACAGGCCATCGCGGTGAACCACATCGGGGCTTTGAGGCGACTCGGTCTCATGGTTCGGTCCTTCCTGCTGCTTGCGCCGACAGAGCGATCTTACTTTTTCCGCAACGCGATCACCTCCGCCAGGTACGCTCGCGCTGCGTCGTGGGAAGGGATGGCCTTGTTGAAGATCCAGAGGATGTGCCGCTCGGTGGGAATGTGGGCGTATGGGATCATTTGCTCGGCGGCCGTCCGGACCAGCCGATGGGCCCGCTCCAGCGCCGCGAGGCTCCGCTCGAACTGCCGATCCGCCTCGGCCGCGTCGTTCGCACTCCACGCCAATAGCGCGCGATCGAAGGCGGCCGCAGCCTCTTGCTGGGCCCCGAGCAACCCGAAGACCGTCATGAAGTTCTCGGTCTTGTAGAGCACGTAATCCAGTTCCTCGCGCGCGCCGGGCCACACCTTGGCGCGTGCCTGGCGCATCAACTCGGCGGCCTGGGCGCAATGCGCTCGGCGGCCCTCCCAGAACTGCCGTTCCGCCTCCGCGGCCTGGATCGCGGCGCTGACCGCCTGGCGATCGAGCTTCGGCGGCCCTGCCTTGGCATCGACGCCCCGCAGGCCGATTCCAAACCGGTTGCTGGCCGACCAGGTGCTGAACAGCCCGCGTCGTCCATGCCAGCCCAGCGCCTTCTCGTTTTCTTCCAGCAGCAGGAATGCCTTCAACAACGGTTCGATCGCGTCGGGGCCGTAGAGGCGGCCGAGGTAGCGCTCGTAGAACGACCGGCAGCGGATTTCCGGGTTCCAGGCGCCTTCGGCAATATACTGGGCGCTCTGCTCGGCGCCGCGCGACTTGTTCAACTGCCCCAAGACCCCGCTCAGACCGTAACGGACGCCGCCGGACAGCACCTCGTCGTGGTCGTACATCATCGCGTTGAGCTGCATGTTCAACTCGCAGCCGTCGTCCGTGATCCTCGGCCACACCACCAGGTCGCGGCCTCGGATCCCGTCGAAGTAGCTCATCGCCGTCTCGCCCGTGAAATTCACCATGTTCATCAGCGCGACGTCCTTGGGCAGCGTCGCGTCCAACGCCCGGAGTTGGCCGCCGCGGAAGATCAATTCGACGCCGAGCCGGGCGTTGGGATAGCGGGCCTTGATCCTCCGCACCAGCTTGTCGGCCACGGCGATGTCGGCCAGATCCAGGTCGGGCAGGCCAAGATCGATGGCCGCCTGCGACTTCTTGGGGAGCAGCGCGCGAAGCGTCTCGTAGGGGCGGATCAACGCCTGGATCTGCGGGTCGCTGGCCGCGACGTCGTGGACGGGCCGCGTGCCTCCGAGGAGTTCCGATCCGCTGACGACCCAATAGCGGTCCGCCTCCGGGTAGGTTTCGATCATGCTTCGCACCGCCGACTCCCAAATGTCCAGCACGGCCGGCGCGGCGGGCGAGAGCGACACGCCGCAATAGAAACGACGCCCCTGCGCGGCGCTGGGCGGCGCCAGGTTCAACGGCACGAAAGGAATCTCGCCCATCGCCAGCCAGACTTGGACCTTGCGGGAATGGGCGTGGCGAATGACCTCGCGAAGGAACTCGCGGGCCGTGCGATAGGCCTCGTCCTCCGTTTGCGCCTTGGCGAACTCCGGCGGACCCAGGTAGCCGTCCTTCGGAAAGCACTCGCGGCCGACGACCACGCTGTTGGCCGTTCCGCTGCAACCGCCAAAGCCGTCCACGGTCCACGCGACGAAGCCGGATTCCTTGCTTCCATGGATCTGGGCGACCTTGCCGTCGTGCGTAATCCGGGCCCAGGGCCCGCCCATCCCCCAGTAGAACTGAAACACATTCATCTTCAGTTTGGCCAACTGGTCGATTTCCTGGCGCAATTCCGCCAGGCCCATGTACCAACGAATCTGGTGCCAGCAGTGCATCCCGCGATCCTTGAACGCCGGTTCGAGGCGGAGGTCGATCCCGGGCATGGGGAGGTCGGGCCGCTGGCGCGGGATGATGTCGCCGGTCAATTGGAACACGACGCCCAGACGCTCGAGCAATTCATAAGCCGCGTACATCGTGGCGCGCTCGTCGTTGCCCCCGACCAACAGCGCCGGCGCGCCGCCAAGCGTCGTCCGCTTCAGCAAAAAGCCATCCGGCTTCAGCCCGGTGAATCGAGCCAATTGCTTCTCTTCGGCCGCGGCGGCCAAGGGGTTCGCCTGCGGACTTCCGAGGACGATCAGCGGCTTGCGGGCCGGCAGCTCGGCGCTGGTGACGATCGGCAGCTCGGCGCCCGAAAGCCGCTTCAGATACCGCTGCAACTCGCCGGCGACCCAGCGATGAAAATCCCCCGCCTCGCGTCCCACGACGAGCACCGCCTCGGCCCGGCCGTCCTTGACCAACATCGGCTCCTCGGCGAACCCGCTTCCGGCCGCGAACAGCAGCGCGACGGCTCCAAGAATCCCCATGGCTTCCGGCTCCTTTCGAGCGAGCACTTCGATTCTCCCAAGGGTTTGACGACTTGCAACCGTTCGCAGGCCGGGGACTGGCTTGTCTTTCGGGTGGTTTCGCGCCGACAAATGTGCCTGTCCCCTCACCGGCCAGGGCGACAGTCCCATTTTCGCGGACTTCGCCGCGAAAATCGGGACAGTCTCCGTGAACGGTTGCGACGAGTTCGATTTCAGCAACCTACACCGGCGCGAACGCAAAGACAAGCGACCTGCGGTCCCCGGCCTCGGCGCAAGCTCCCGCCATCGCGGGACAGGTTCGTTGTCCATTGCCGGTGTTGTCTTCTTGCCTTCGAGCCGCGTGGCTATAATCGGGGCGATTGCAGGTTGGACCGCGAAAACTGCTTTTTCAAGGCGCGACTGCCATGAAGTTGTCATCTCCGAAACGCCTCGGGTCGGTGTTCGTCCCGGCGGCACTGCTGGTTTGCGTCGTCGGCTGCGCGAAACCCGAGGCTGTACCCGTCAAGGCCGGCCAGGAAGGCCCTCCCGGCCGCCTGTTCGGGGTGACTTTCCAGACGATGAACAATCCGTTTTTCGTCGACCTCAACCAAGGCATCGAAGAGGTGGTCAAGGCGCACGGCGACCGGCTGGTGACGCTGGACGCCCAATGGAACAGCCTGAAGCAGAAGAACGACATTTCGGACCTGATCCATCAAGGGGCGGCGGCGATCTTCATCAACCCGGTGAATTGGGAAGGCATCCGCGGCAGCCTGCTCCAGGCCCGCGACAAGAAGATCCCCTGCATCGTGGTCGATGCCCCGGCCAAGGACCAGGACCTGGTGCTCTGCACCGTGGCGAGCGACAACGTGAAGGCGGGCCGCCTGGCCGCCCAGGCCCTGGCCAAGGTTTGCCGACCGGCGAAGATCGTCATTCTCCATCATTCCGTGAACAAGGCCTGCCTCGACCGCGTCCAGGGGTTCACCGAAGAAATCTCCAAGTATCCGGACATGAAGATCCTCGACACGCAGGAGGGCAAGGGCACCACGGAAGGGGCGCGGCCGGTGATGCGCGACCTCATCGGCCGCTATCCCGACCTCAACGCCGTCTTTCCGATCAACGACCCCAGCGCCTTAGGCTGCATTTCGGCCCTCGAATCGGCCGGCAAGCTCCAAGGCGTGACGATCGTCACGGTCGACGGCTCCCAAGAGGCCCTCTCGGCGATCAAGGCCGGGAAACTCCTCTCCAGCTCCGCCCAATTCCCCAAGGAAATCGGCCGCATCGCCGCCGAAAAGGCCTACGAACACCTGGAAGGCAAGCCGGTCGACAAGGAAGTCGTGGTGCGCGTGGAGTTGATCACGAAGGAGAACGTGGATCAGTTTGTGAAGAAGGGAGGGTAGGGGACCGGTTGCAGTACCGGTATTCTGATCTGCTCGCGGCGTGGATCCACGCATGAAACTCAACACGAAGACGATCGACAACGAACAATGGCCTATTCCTATCTCGATCTGGCAGCAGAAGTGCTGAAGACCGCAAAGCAGCCTCTGACCTATCAGGAAGTATGGGAGGTGGCTAAGGCATCAGGTCTTTCGGCCAAGATCAAGACGTCAGGGAAGACGCCTTGGCAGAGTCTTGGAGCCCAACTGTACGTCGAGGTGAGGGACAATCCAGAATCACAGTTCGTCAAGATCGGCAAGAGACCTGCCAGATTCTTTCTGAAGGAGCGGCAGTCGGAAATTCCCAGCAATCTGGTGTCGGAAATCGAGAAAGAGGAAGCGAAGAGGCCGCCGACCGCACCGAAGTTCAAAGAGAGGGATTTGCACCCTCTGCTCGCCTACTTCGTGTATTCCAACCCCTCCTTCAACCGCGGTCGTTCCATCTACACCAAGACGATCCGTCACGAGAAGTCGCTCAAACAGGGGTACAATGAATGGGTCCACCCCGACATGGTCGGGTTTTATCTTCCCCTCGACGATTGGCGTCCGGAAGTCATCGAGTTCAACCGCCTGTCAGACAACAACTCGATTCGTCTCTACTCGTTCGAAATCAAGAAGGCGCTCAGCAAGGCGAATTACCGGGAAGCCTACTTTCAGGCCGTTTCCAACTCGTCTTGGGCGCACGAGGGGTATCTTGTCGCGGCGGAGGTCCTCCAGGATGACGACTTTCTGGCCGAGCTTGAGCGCCTTGCCGCTTCGTTCGGTATAGGGATCATCCACCTTGACCTGACGGATATCGACTCGTCGTCGGTCCTCTACCCGGCACGGGTCAAAGGGACGCTGGATTGGGAGACCATCAACAAGCTCTGTGATCAGAACCCCGACTTTGAGAAGTTCGTCGAGGACGTGAAAATCGACTTTGAGTCCAAGCGGATCCACCGAGCCGAATACGATGAGGTGGTCAAGGATCCTGTCGCCTATATCCGAGAAAGACTCAAAATCGAACAGACGGCTTCAGCAGAAGGATGATCTTCACGTTTGATCCGGCTGAATCCACTTGTCCAGTTGCGGCGGCTGAAACTTGACGAGGCCGTCGAGGAGCCGGTCGGGATCCGCGTCGACCACGACCAGGGCGCGATGCTTGGGGCGCAGGAACTTTTCGGCCAGCGCGTGGTCGAAGAAGGCCAGAAGCGGGTCGAAGTAGCCGGCTACGTTCAACAGGCCGCTGGGCTTGCGGTGCAGGCCGAGCTGGCTCCAAGTGAGCACCTCGAACAGCTCTTCGAGGGTCCCGAACCCGCCGGGCAGGGCCACGAAGGCGTCGGACAATCCGGCCATCACCGCCTTGCGGTCGTGCATCGAGGAAACGATGCGCATGTCGGCAACTCCGCGATGGGCCAGTTCCTTGGCCACCAGGGCCTCGGGGATCACGCCGATGATTTCGACTCCCAACTCCAGCGCGGCGTTGGCGATCACGTCCATCAGCCCGATCCCGCCGCCGCCAAAGACCAGCCCCAGCCCGCGCCGGGCCAGGGCGCGAACCAGGTCCTTGGCTGCCGCGGCATACTCGGGCCGCGAGCCATGGCTCGAACCGCAGAAAACACAGAGTCGCTTCATCGTTGTACAGTACCTTTGGAGTGCGGCGATTTGTCGCCGCTTTCTTTCCTGGCTCACGCCCACTCGCACCGCCAACAAGAGCGGCGATGAATCGCTGCACTCCAAAGGTCTTATCCCTTCTTCCGCCTCTTCTTGTCGGTGTTGATTTGATCTTGCCATTTGTGTATCAGGGCGAGGGCGTCCATCGGCGTGAGCTGGTTGACGTCGAGCTGGCGGATGTCGTCCAGCAGCGGGTGGTCGGCGGGGCTGAAGAGCGTGAGCTGGAAATGGCCTCGGCGCTCGGTGTCGGCGGGCCGGGCGATCTTGGCCCGGCCTTCGGCGTCGAGGTGCTCTTCCTCGAGCTGCGCGAGGATGTCCTTGGATCGCTCGATCACTTCCCGGGGCACGCCGGCCAGCCGGGCCACGTGGATGCCGTAGCTCTTGTCGGCCGCCCCTTCGACGATCTTGTGCAGGAAGACGACTTCATCCCGCCACTCGCGGACCGCGACGTTGAGGTTCTTCACGCCGGGAAGCGATTGGGCCAAATCGGTCAACTCGTGGTAGTGCGTGGCAAACAGCGTGCGGCACCCGATGCGGTCGTGCAGGTGTTCGGCCACCGACCAGGCCAGCGAAATGCCGTCGTAGGTGCTCGTGCCTCGGCCGATTTCGTCGAGGATCACCAGGCTCTGGGCCGTGGCGGTGTTGAGGATCCGGGCCGTCTCGGTCATCTCGACCATGAACGTGCTCTGGCCGCGGGTCAGTTCGTCGCTGGCGCCCACACGGGCGAAGATGCGGTCGGCCACGCCGATCGTGGCCTGGCGGGCCGGGACGAAGCTGCCGATCTGGGCCATCAGCGTGATCAACGCCACCTGGCGGATGTAGGTGCTCTTGCCCGCCATGTTCGGCCCGGTGATGAGCAACATCCGGCCCGCCTCGCCTCCAAGATGCGTGTCGTTGGGAACGAACGTGCCCTGAGGCTCGACGGCGTCGAGCACGGGGTGGCGGCCGTCGAGGATTTCGAGGACTGGTTCGGCCACGATCTTCGGGCGGCAGTAGCTGCGCGAGCGGGCCAACTCGGCCAGCGCGACCAGGACGTCGATTTCGGCCAGGGCGGTGGCGGTGACCCGCACCTGGCGCCGCGCCATGCCCACCGCATCGCGGAGCTTCACGAAAAGCGCGTACTCCAGCTCCTTCGATTTCTCCTCGGCGGTGAGGACCTTTTCCTCGTACTGCTTGAGTTCCGGCGTGATGTAGCGCTCGGCGTTCTTGACGGTCTGCTTGCGGATGTAGTCGTCGGGCACCTTGCCCTGGTGCGTGTTGGTCACTTCCAGGTAATAGCCGAAGACCTTGTTGAAGCCGACCTTGAGGTTGGGAATGCCGGTCCGCTCCGTCTCTTTCGCCTGATACGCGGCGATCCACTGTTTGCCGCCGCGCATCAGGTCCCGCAAGGCGTCCAGTTCGGGACTAAAACCTTCGCGGATGAAGCCGCCGTCGCGGCTCGACAGGGGGCAATCGTCCACCAGGCCCGCGTCGAGCTGGGCCCGAAGCTCCACGCAAAGGTCGATCTGCCCTTCCAGCTCGCACAGCAGACGGCTGGAGCGCTCGGCGAGTTTGGCCTTCAGCGCGGGCAGGGTCCGGAGCGTGCGGGCCAGGAAGCTCAAATCGCGGGGGCTGGCCCGGCCTGTCGTTATTCGGGCCAAGAGCCGTTCCAGGTCGTACACGCGGCGGAGCGATTCGCGCAGCTCGGAGGTGAGGCGCGCATCGGCCACCAGCTCGGCGACGGCGTCCAGCCGGGCGTTGATCGCGGCCACGTCGGTCAGCGGGTTGGCCACCCAATCGGCCAGAAGGCGCGAGCCCATCGCCGTGATGGTTTGGTCCAAGACGGCCAGCAGGGAGCCCTCGCGGCGTCCCTCGCGGATCGTGCGTGTGATCTCCAGGCTGCGGCGGCTGGCCTGGTCGATCTCCAGGGCATGGTTGGTGCGATAAGGAATCAGGCGGTCGATATGCGCCGGCGAGGTCTTCTGGGTCTCGTTGAGGTAGTCGAGGATCGCGCCGGCCGCGCGGATCGCCTGGCCGTCTTCGTCGCTTTCGGAGAACCCAAAGCCCTCCAGGGTGGCGGTCCCGAAATGCTTCGCCAGGCCCTCGCGCGCCGTGGCCAAGGCGAAGGCCCAGGCCGGCCGGCGCGTGACCATCATCGCCGAGGCGGTCTGGGTGGGAAGCGGCTCGGAATCCTCGGCCACCAGGCATTCGGCCGGTGCGATGCGGGCAAGCTGGTCGGCCAACTGGCGGCGGGGGAAACTGGCCGCCACGAACCGCCCGGTCGAAAGCTCCACCCACGCCAAGCCAGCCGGATCGCCCGGCGTGACGGCCGCCAGGTAGTTGCTCTCGCGCGGGTCGAGCAAGCCATCATCGACCACCGTGCCGGGCGTGACGACCCGGGTGATTTCCCGGCGGACCAGCCCGACCGCCTTTTTCGGGTCTTCGACCTGCTCGCACACGGCGACGCGCATTCCCAAGGCGATCAGCTTGCCGAGATAGCTCTCCAACTGATGGTGCGGGAAGCCGGCCATGGGTACGGCGTTTTCGCCCTTTTCGCGGCTCGTCAGGGCGAGGTTGAGCAGCCGGGCGGCGGTCTTCGCGTCCTCGTAGAACAGCTCGTAGAAGTCGCCCATGCGAAACAGCAGCAAGGCGTCCGGGCACGCCTGCTTGGCTTCGAGGTACTGTTTCATCATGGGGGTGACGGGCGAAGACATACCAAAGGATGAACGAGGAAGGATGAGAGACAGAAGATGACTCGCGCTTGGGTGGCCTGCGCTCAGACGGTTGGGTGGCATGCTCTCACGACGCGAAGCGTCGGGTGAGCATGTGAACGACGATGTTGTTCTCCATGCCGACCCTCGGCTGCGCCGAGTGACGGCATGCCACACATCCGCCGAGTGACGGCATGCCACGCATCCGGCTACTGCCTACTGTTTACTGCATTCCTCCTTGCGCCATAAGCTTCAAACGCCTGCTGGAGATCGGCGCTTGGGTGGCATGCTCTCGCGACGCGAAGCGTCGGGTGAGCATGTAAACGACCACGGCGTTCTCCATGCCGACCCTCGGCTGCGCCGAGTGACGGCATGCCACACATCCGGCTACTGCCTGCTGCTTACTGCATTCCTCCCAGCGCCGTACGCCTCGAACGCCTGTTGGAGATCCGCAACGTCCACAGCCGACTTGTGGATCCAGACACGGTAGTCTAGCCGGACCGGCTCGCCCGGCGGGAAGGTCTTGCCTTGGACCCCGGGGTAGCCGCAGCAAAGGATGCCGTAGTGCCGCGTAAGCCATGGGGGCGGGAAATCGGGATGCTTGGGATCGACGAAGATGGCCGCCCCGCTCGGGCCCGGGGCGCCGGCGAACTCGGCCGTGAGATCGGCCCAGGCCAGGCGCGTGTCGGGCAGGTCTTCCTTGGTCCGGCCGCTGGGCACGGTGATGACCGTGTCCTTGCGCGGGGCGTAGCGCAGGTTGATGCCGCCGTAGCTCTTGCCCTCCGCGCCCCGCAAGGTGACCGGCTTGTCGACCGGCATGAGCACCAGGGTGATGTCAAGCGATCGGGCTCCCTCCGCCGGCCGGTAGGCCCGAAGCCACACCCGCTCGATCATCACTTTCTTATCGCCGGCGAACCAGCCGTTCTCGACGGCCAGCACGGCCGCCACGGGGCCCGCCTCGCGGCAGATCCAGCGCACGAACCGCTGCTCGATCTTGTTGTTGACCCAAAGGTCGTATTCCTGCCCGTCGATGAGGATATGCGACCAGGCCCAGAAAATGCCGTGATGGTGATAGTGGTCTTTGGGGAAGCTGTCGGTGATCACTTCGCCGTTGAGCCCGTAGACCGGATGGATGAAACACGAGCGGTTGCGGCGGGCGTCGTTCTTCGGGACCAACTCGTTGGTGATCACGCCGTGGTTGTAGACCAGCACGGGTTTGCCGTCGTCGAGCAACGCGAGCGATTTGTCGTTGATCTCGCGGAACGAAAACCCGCCCGATGCTTGCGAGGGCGACGCTTCGACGCGAAACCGCCGCGTGCCCGCCCCGTCCTTGGCCGGTGGAATCGTCGCGGCAAGGCACGCCGCCTGGTCCGCTTGGGTTCCGTCCTCCGCCATCGCGGCGACGCGCTGCGCCGCAACGACGCCGCCGGGGCGATCCGCTTCGATCAACTGGAACAGGGGCGACGAACCGGGCAATGCCTGGGCCGGCAGACAAACGGCCACCTGGAGGGCGGTCTTCGCGGTCGGCGCCGTTACCACGGCCGCCGTTTCCGCCGCATGCGCGGCGGCGACGCCGGCCGCCCACCAGGCAATGCCCAGCAGCGAGGCGCGGGCGACCGAAAACCAGCGTGCAGGGTGCAGACTCAATGCCATGAGAAACCTCAGAACCGAAAAAAGTGAATCGACCGACCGACTCAACTGGAAAGCACCTCGCGTTGCTTCTTGAGGTATGAACCTCGGCCGGGCCCGGGGCTCTTGTTGGACCGGCTCACAAATTCGATCACGGTCACGACGCGCTGCCCGATCTGCTTGTCGAGGACCTGAATGCACGCCTCCTCGATCTCGTTGCCGCCCAGTTCGACCGTCTCGGCTTCGTGAATCTCCACGATCGACGGCGCGTCCCCTTTGGTCCGGTCGGAGTCCTTCCGGATGAGCACGTCAGGAATAGACTGCCGCCGCGGCATCTCGATATACAGTCGGGTCTGGGTGGCCGCGATGTACCGAGGCCGCAGCGGCGACTGCAACTGGTCCCGAACATCCACAACAAGTTCATTGTGGACCCCCGGCCAGAAATCGGGGGGCTCCAGATACGGATCCATTCCGGGAAAGATCATCGCCATGGCGCGCGTCTACGACACAACGGCCGGGCTCCGGCGAACTACGACTTGCCTGAAGCATACCCACGCGATGCAGGCCAGGCAATGGGTTGGGCGACCGCCTGAAAGGGGATCGCCCTACAGGTTCTTCCCGCGCTCCGGCTCGGAGCGGGAAACGAGAGACGGCGTTCTATGCGCCGAACCGGGGCACCTCGACGGCCGCGCCGCCGCGGTCGGCCGAGAGGTAGGCGGCGTAGATCGTCGCGATGGCGTCGGCGGCGAGGAAAATGTCGCTCTCCAGCGGCTCGCCGTAGGCGATTGTGCGGTAGAAGGCCTCCATTTCCTGATGATAGCCGGTGAACCAGTCTTCTTCCGGCGAGGTGAAGGCCCACCCCTGCTTGGTGCCGGTCTTTTCCACCACGTAGATGTCGCGGAAGTATTCTTCCTTGGGGTTGTAGGTCAGCATCGCCGTGTTGGGGTTGATGTTGCAGATCGTGCGGTGGTTGTTGGCGCAGACTTCCAGCCAGTTGTGGATCCCGCCCAACACGATGTCCGAGGCGAACACCGTGGCGATCGTCCCGTCGTCGAACTCGACGTGGATCATCGAAAAATCGTCGATGTCGTAATAATCCTTGCGGATGTGCCCGGCGTCGCGGAAGCTGGGCAGACGCGTGATGGCATGGGTGCGAGCGGAGACGGACGTCGGGCGGATTGGCACGTTGTTGCGGGCGCGGCCCTCGACCCGCTTCAGGTACAGCGCGGCCGTCAGGGGGTGGCACGCCTTGCCGATCAGCACGCCGCCGCCGCAGCGGGCCGCGTAGGCGTAATCCACGGAGTGCGAGCCGCTGTGGGCCTCCTCGCCGTGGATCCAGAGGATTTGCCCGCCCGTCTTCTCCAGGATTTCCCGCTCCTTCTGCACCGCCGGGGCATAGACCCAGTTTTCGGCATAGAGCAGCCGGCCGCGGCTGGCCCGCTCGGCTTCGAGGATCCGGCCCACGCTCTCCATCGCCGTTCGCAGGGCCAGTTCCTTGTCGGCTCGATCCCAGTGGAAATCGGGCGAACCGTCGCCGAAGTAGCCGGTGAGCGGCTTTTCGCAAATGACGAACTTGTCGCGATTCAAGCCGGCGACGGCGGTCGGCTCGTGGGCCATGGGCGGGACGCAGACATGGATCGCGTCCACTTCGTCCAGCAGCGCATCGAGCGAGTCGAAGACGCGGATCCCTCGCTTTTGGGCGTAGGCAGCCGCTTGGGCCGCGTCTTTGGAGAACACGCCCACCACGTCGACGTCTGTCCCGTGGACTCTCCGCAAGGCGTCGAAGTGAAACGTGGCGGAGAATCCGGAACCCACGATTCCGGTACGAATGTGCTTCTTGCTGTTTGCCATGCAAGAACCTGCGCCGTCTTGGTCTTTTCCGGCACGCCCTGCGTGCCAGGCCCCGCCGCCCTCGCCCGTCGCGGCTCTCCCAGAACGCTGGCTGTTTTCGTGTCGCGATCCGTCCGTCCCGGCTTGCCGGGCCGCCGAGGCAACCGTTCCCAGGCCGGGGACTGGCTCGTTTTTCGGGCCGTTTCGCGCCGAAAAATGCACCTGTCCGCTCACCGGCCAGGGGGACAATTCCATCTTTGCGGACTTCGCCGCGAAAAGGGGCACACTCCCCGTGACCGGTTGCCCCACCGAGAACGCAGCAATCGTATGCGGCCGATCGTGCCGCGCCAAGTGGTCGGTTCGCCTCGCGGCAGCGAATCGTGCGGCGGGAAGAGGGGCAAACCCTTGGGCGTCGCTTCCCTTTCGGTGACTCAAGGAGTAACCGTTCACAGGCCGGACCGGCCAAGGGGGACAGTCCCATTTTCGCGGACTTCGCCGCGAAAATCGGGACAGTCCCCGTGAACGGTTGCCTCAAGGTTTGCGGCAGTGGGCGCGTGGAGGGGGACAGCGCACCCGGCGCGTTGTCGTCCCAGGGCTTCATTCGGGCGTGTCGGCGGGTTAGAATGGCGAGCGGACAAGGGGCCACGGAAGGTTGGCTGGCGTGTTTCTTCCAATCGAAGACGCGATCGAGCATTTTCAGGGATTCGGGCCGAGCCGGTTGGCGGCGGACCGCCAACTTCCGGCGGACGAGATTTCCATTCCCGACGGCGACCTTGCCGCCGCGCGCCAATTGCTGCGAGCGCGGTGCCCGGCGGGCGCCGGCGTCTACGGAATGATCGATGCCGAGGGGCAGCTCATCTACGTGGGCAAATCGAAATCGTTGCGGGCCCGGCTGGCGAGCTACCTGCGCGAAGGATCGCTCGATTCGAAGTCGCGGCGAATCGTCGCGTGCGCGCGGCGCATCGCCTGGGAGCCTGCCCCCCACGAGTTCGTCGCCCTGTTGCGCGAACTGGAACTGATTCGCAGGTTTTGCCCGCGGTTCAACGTGCGGGGGCGTCACGGCCGGGGGCGAAGGGCCTACCTGGCCCTCGGATCGGGGGCCGCGCCGCGCGCCCATCTCACGGAAAAAGTGTCGCCGCGCGATCGCCTCCTTGTCGGGCCGCTGCGGCCCAGCCGCGACCTCCGCCGCATGGTTCGCGCGGTCAACGATTGCTTCAAACTCCGCGATTGTTCGGGGAAAACGTCCGTCGTTTTTTCGGACCAACGGCAGATGTTCTCGCGGGAGGCGGGTCCCGGGTGCATTCGCTGGGAGTTGGGAACGTGCCTGGGCCCATGCCGTGGGGAATGCAGCAGCCGTCAATACGCCGCCCACGTCCGCCGCGCCCGGGACTTTCTCCGCGGGGCGGATCCCAGCATCCTCGTCTGCCTGGAACGCTCCATGCGGTCAGCGGCGGCCGCCGAGCGATACCGCTGCGCCGCCGCCTTGCGCGACCAGTGGCGGGACTTGACGAGTCTGAACGAGCTTCTGGAGCGGGTCCGCACGGTCGAGCGGACGTACGCGTTCGTCTATGCCCTGCCGTCGTATGGCGGGGGCGAAACATGGTATCTGATCCGCCGCGGGCAAGTGGTCGGGGCGACGCCGTGCCCCGAAAGCGTCCGCCTTGCCCGGCGAACGCTCGGGGCTCTCGAAAAGGTCTATTTCCCAGCCCCGGGGCGATTGGACCTTGCCGCGGCCGACGATCCCGACTTGATCCTGCTGGTGTCGTTTTGGTTTCGCGCCCATCCCGATGAACTCCAACGCACCCTCGCCCCTGAAGCGGCCCGGCAACGCTGCCTCGAACGGGCAGGCGGGTCGTTGGGGACGCGATGCGCGTCGGGCTCGGGCTAACCGGCGTACCAGCGATCCAGGGTCTCTTTCCACTGGCGAGGATGCCGGATGGCGGCGAACGCGTCGCGGACGGAGACCGCTTGCGGGTGCATGCGCGAGTACTTGATGCCGAAGTTCCGCATCACGAAGACGGTCCGCTTCGGCCCATAGGTGATTTCGGCCAGGCGATAGTGTTCCTCGATCACGGCTCGCTGTTCCTGGAGGCTGGGCGGCGGGGGGAGCGGCTGGCCCGCGGCCAACGCGCGGATCTCGCGGAAAATCCACGGATTGCCGATGGCCCCGCGCGCGACCGTGATCCCATCCACGCCCGTTTCCGCAAACATCGCCAGGCAGTCGGACGCCGTGAAGAGGTCGCCGCTTCCGAAGATCGGCGTGGCGCCGGCCCTCGCTTTCGCCTCGCGGACGAATTCCCACGAGCTACGGCCCTCGTAGCGCTGGCGCACGGTCCGCCCGTGAACGGTGACAGCCGCCACGCCGAGGGCCAGCGCGCCGTCGAGGATCGTAAAGAAATGCTCCCGGCTCTGGGGGCTGTCATCGAGGCCGCGGCGCATCTTGAGGGTCAACGGGACGCGAGCGGGCAAGGCGTCGCGCAGCCGGGCGATGATTTCGAGGGCCTTGTCGGGCTGGCCAAGCATCCAGCCGCCCCGACATTTGCCCACCACCTTGCGCACTGGACACCCAAAATTGACGTCGATCACGTCGAATCCGGCCTCGACAAGCTTCAACGCGGCCGGGACCAAGGGCTCGGCCAGGCTGCCCATGAGCTGCGCCCCGGCCGGATGATCGTCGTCCCCAACCCGAATCCACCGAGCGGCCTTTCGGCCCTTCGTGACATGGACCACGAACTGGTCGAGAAGGACTTCGCAGATCGAATAGCCCGCCCCCATGCGCCGGGCAATGTTCCGCGTCGGCCAGTCGCTATATCCACTCATGGCCGCCAACGCCACCGGGAAGTCGATCCGAACCGTTCCCAGAACCAGCGGACCGAGGGTTGGCGACGATGGAGCCACGGGAAATCACTTTTCTTGACCAAAACGGAAAACCAGGAAACCCAAGCAAGCTTTTTGCGTCGTTACCTCGACGCCCATTACCCGCGCCTTTCCAATGCGAACGCAGGATACAGGATCATCGCCCGGCCCGGTAGCTCGGCCATCAGGGCTTCGCCGTGGATGAGAAGTACCGCCACTATCGGGCCGGACAGCGGGTATCGTTTCGGGTGGACACGAAGGAACTTTTCATCAGGGATTTCAGTCCCCTCCGAAGATGTTTAATCCCCCCAATGGTTGTATTTTGCATCGGGTGGTGGACGGACCTTCAAGGCAACAGGATTCGGGATCGGACCAGGCGCCGGTTGTCGCCCACTTTCGCGTTGGCCGATTGTCGCTCGGGCCGCGTCCTGGCCGTGGACAATCATCGACGCAGGCCAGAGGATTGGAAATCGCGTCCAAAGTGATTGCCTTATTGGGACTTGCGTCATCCATTTTCCCGTAGTCGCAGTTGTGGGGCCAAGGCTCAGGCGTTATACTTAAGGTTTTGAATGCGAAGGCTTTCGAGGGATCCGAGGGCCAGTTTCGGTTCCTGCTCGGATCGTTTTTCCGAGGCAGATTGAAGAAAGGATTGCCTTGTCCACCGACTCCAGCCTGCCGCCCGAACCTCCCCATGAGGGTGGAACCGGGGGCGAGGAAACGGCATCCCCGTCGGACGCGGCCAGTCCAACCGGCCGGGTGGTCGAACTCGCCATCGAGGACGAGCTCAAAGGGTCGTACCTGACCTACGCGATGAGCGTGATTGTCAGTCGGGCCCTGCCCGACGTGCGCGACGGCCTGAAACCGTCGCAGCGTCGGATTCTGGTCGCGATGAACGACCTGAATCTCACGCCGGGGGCTTCGCGGGTCAAGTGCGCCAAGATCTGCGGCGACACCAGCGGCAATTACCATCCGCACGGCGAGAGCGTCATCTATCCCACGCTGGTCCGCATGGCCCAGGAGTGGAACACGCGGTACGTGCTGATCGACAAGCAGGGCAATTTTGGCTGGCCCTCCGGCTCTCCGGCGGCCGCCATGCGGTACACCGAGGCCCGCCTCTCGCCGTTCTCCGCGTTGATGCTGGAGGACTTGAATCTCGACACGGTCGATTTCGTGCCCACCTACGACGAGCGGCGGCGGGAACCGACCGTCCTGCCGTCGGCCTTTCCGAATCTGTTGGTCAACGGGGCCAACGGGATCGCGGTGGGCATGGCCACGTCGATTCCACCGCACAACCTGGCCGAAGTGTGCGACGCGCTGGTCAAGGTGATCGACGACCCGGACGTATCGATCGACGAACTGCTGGAGATCCTTCCCGGCCCCGACTTTCCCACCGGGGGAATCGTTTGCGGCCGGAGCGGGATTCGCCGCGGGTACCACGCGGGCCGGGGGACGATCACGGTCCGCGCCAAGGCCAAGATCGAAGAACTGTCCAACGGGCGGCACCGCATCGTCGTCACGGAGATCCCGTACCAGCAGACGGGCGACCATATCGAGCAGCGGATCGCCGACCTGGTGAACGAGGGTCGCATCGAGGGCATTTCCGGCATCCGCAATGAAAGCGACCTCAAGGAGCCGGTGCGCCTGGTCGTGGAACTGAAGCGGGATGCCGATCCCGAGATCGTGCTCAACCAGCTCTATCAGTTCTCGCCGCTTCAGGACAGTTTCTCGCTGATTTTCCTGGCGCTGGTCGACGGCAAGCCGCGCGTGCTGTCGCTGAAGGCGATTCTCGAGGAGTTCCTCCGGCACCGCCGGAACGTGATCCGCCGCCGGACCCAGTTCCTCCTCGCCAAGGCCCGGCAGCGCAAGCACACGGTCGAAGGGCTCCTGGTGGCGCTGGCCAACATCGAGGAAGTGATTCGGGTGATCCGCTCGTCGGGAAGCCAGGCCGAGGCCAAGGCCCGCCTGGCCCAGGTGGCCTGCCCCGCGGCGATGCTCCAGCGGGCCTTGGGCGACGACGGATTCGCGGCCATCGTCGCCGAGCGCGGCAGCCTGGAAAGCTATCCGCTCACGCCCGTCCAGTGCGACGCGATCCTCCGCATGACCCTCGGGCAACTGGTCAACCTGGAACAGGAGAAACTCACCGGCGAGCATCGCAAACTCCTCGCCGACGTGGCGGAATTCAATCGGATCCTCTCCGACCCGAAGAACATCGACCAGATCATCCGGGACGACTTGCTGGAACTCAAGCGCAAGCACGGCGACCCGCGCCGAACCGAGATCAGCGACGAAGAGGCCAACGACCTGGAGATGGACGATCTGATCGCCGAGGAAACGGTGGTCGTTTCGATTTCCTCCAACGGCTACATCAAGCGCACGCCGATCACCGCCTATCGCGCGCAACACCGCGGCGGCAAGGGGCTGACCGGCGCCAAGACGGACGAGGAGGATCCGATCCAGAACCTCTTCGTGTGCAGCACGCACGATTACATGATGTTTTTCACCAACCACGGGAAGGTCTATTGGCACAAGGTTTACGGCATTCCCGAGTTGGGCCGCGATCGGCGCGGCAGGGCCATCGTCAATCTCTTGAACCTCGCTGAGGGCGAGCAGATCGCCGATTGCCGCGCCGTGCGCGACTTCGACCGGCCGAACCATTACCTGGTGATGGCCACGCGCCGCGGCCTGGTGAAGAAGACCGAGTTGGCGGCCTACAGCCGGCCCAAACGCTACGGCATCATCGCCATCAAGTTGCGCGAGGGCGACGAGCTGGTCGACGTGGTGATCACCAAGCCGGGCGACGAACTGGTGCTGGCCACGTCGCGGGGGATGGCCATCCGCTTTCGGGAATCGGACGTGCGCCCGATGGGCCGCGACTCCAGCGGCGTGAAGGGGATCCGCCTCATCGGCGACGACGCCGTGGTGGGCATGGTCGTGGCCGATCCCGACGCTTATTTGTTGACCGTCTGCGCCAACGGCTACGGCAAGCGCACGCCCTTCGGACCCAACCTCGAGCCAGCCGCCGGCGGCAAAAACGGCGAGGACGCCGACGCGGAGAACGCCGACGGCGACGAAGCCGAATCGGCCCCGGAGGAGGGCGAGAACAACGGCGACCATTCCTCGCAGCGGTCCTATCGCACGCAAGGCCGCGGCGGCAAGGGCCTTCACGACATCAAGACCACGGAGCGCAACGGCCCGGTCATCGGCATCGTGCGCGTCCGCGACGGCGACGAGGTGATGATGATCACGGCCCGCGGAAAAATCCAGCGCATCCCGGCCGACGACGTCAGCGTCATTGGGCGCAACACCCAGGGCGTGCGGATCATGAGCCTCGACGAGGGCGACACGCTGGTCGCCGTCAAGCGCGTTCCCCGCGAGGAAGCCAACGGCGCCCAGGGTTCGTGAGCGGCGGGCCGCGGCCGCGGCGGGCCGCGACCGGCTTCACGCCCGTTTCCAAAGGTCGTGCGGTCGGCGGGCGTCGGTCTCAAACGGCAGCGAGACCTTCCGGCCCGTCCCCGCCGACTCGTAGGCCGCGAACAGGGCCTCCAGCGTCGCCCGCCCGTCCTCTCCCGTCTCCATCGGTTGCTTGTCGTTCTGGACGCAATCGACGAAGTGGGCCATTTCCTGCGGGAATCCGTAGTTCCAGCACTCCTCGAACATGGTGAAACTCCAGCCCACGGTCGAACCGGCCTTTTCGACCGCGTAGTCGTAGCCGACCGTGCTGTAGGTGTGGATCGAGCTGCCGCGCAACAGGTCGGCGAAGGCCACGCCCTTGGAGCCGTAAACCTCCACCCGATCGTCCATCCCGCCCAGCTTGGTCCAACTCTCCTCGGCCAGGCCGACGCATCCGCTCTCGAATTCGACGAGGATCAAGGCGTTGTCGTCGCCTTGGGTCTTGTCCTTGTGGACCAGGGTGTCCATGTGGGCATAGACCGACTTGATCGGCTGCTTGTCGAGCATCCAGCGGAAGAACTCGATGGCGTGGCAGCCCATGTCCAACGCCACCCCACCGCCCGAACGGTCCACGTCCCAGAAGTGCGGGGCGTGAGGGCCGTCGTGCTTCTCCAACTGCTTGATGAGCGTCGGGTAGCCCAGCGCTCCTTGGTCCAGCAGTTTCTTGACCCGCACGTACTTCGGCGCGAAGCAGATTTCCTCGGCATACATCAGTTTCACGCTGGCCCGTTTGCACGCGGCGATCATCGCGTCGGCCTCGCGGAGGTTCCAGCAAAGCGGCTTCTCGCAAATCACGTGCTTGCCCGCCGCGGCGGCCTTGACCGTGAACTCGCAGTGCAGGTGATTCGGGATGCCGATCACCACCAGATCCAGCTCGTCGATTTCGAGGAATTTCTGGTAATCGGTTCGGGCGTGCGGAATGCCGAACTTCCGGGCGAACTGTTCCGCGTGGCCCGGCGTGGGCGAGTACACCGCGAACAGCTCCGCCTGCGGCACCATCTTGAACGCCTCGGCGTGAAGATGGGCAATGAACTGCGAGCCAACCAGACCGACACGAACGGGTTTTGCCATGGCCGGGCCTTTCTGTTGAAGAAAGCGTGTCCAATCAACGTTTTCGCGAAGGGCCAAGGCGCTTGGCCGGTCCCGCCGCAAGCCCGAAAGGGTGCGGTGGCTCCCCCGCGAGGGCTTGCGCTGTCCGGATCGGTCAGGGCCGCGGCCAGGGGCCAGGGGGCGGAAACACCGCGGGTCCGCGCCTGCCGCCTCACCGTGCCCCGAGGCGATCCACACGCACCGCGCAGACCTTGGTCTCGGGGATCTTGGCCACGGGGTCGAGGGCCGCGTGCGTCAGCACATTGGTCGGGGCGTCGGGGAAGTGGAAGGTCAGCGAGACCACGCCCGGCGGGCAGACGTCCGTCACCTGGACGTCGACCACGACGCTCCCCCGCCGCGAGGACACCTCGACGCGCTCGCCGTCGTGGATTCCCAGGCGCGCGGCGTCGTCGGGATGGATCTTCAACAGCTCGCGGCCGCTCAGCGACCTCAGGCCATCGACCCGCAGCGTCATCGTGCCCGTGTGATAGTGGAACAAACTGCGGTCGGTGGTCAAGAGGAGCGGATACTCGTGGTCGGGCAGTTCGGCGGGCGGCTTGAATTCCAGCGGCAAGAGCCGCGCCTTGCCGCTGGGCGTGGGGAATCGCTGGTCGTGGAGCATCGGCGTTCCCGGATGCCCGGGCGTCGGGCAGGGCCAGTGCAGGCCGCCGTCTTCCAGCCGTTCGTAGGCGATTCCGCCGTAAATCGGCGTGACCGCGGCGATCTCGGCCATGATCGCCTCGGGGCCGGCGAAGTCGAAGCCGGCCGCGCCCATGCGGCGGGCGATCTGGCAGGTGATCCACCAGTCGGGCCGCGCCTCGCCCACCGGCTCGATCGCCTTGCGCACGCGCTGCACGCGGCGCTCCGTGTTGGTGAACGTGCCGTCTTTCTCCGCGAACGTCGCGGCCGGCAGGACGACGTCGGCCAGCCGGGCGGTTTCGGTGAGGAAAATGTCCTGGGCGACGAAGAACTCCAGGCTGCCGAGGCCTTCGACCACATGGGTCGCATCGGCCTCGCTGAGCACGGAGTTCTCGCCAACGAGATAGACCGCCTTGATCTTCCCCTCGGCCATGGCGTGGAACGTCTCCGTCATCGCCATGCCCGGCTGATCGCTCAACGCGCAGCCCCAGGCGGACTCGAATTTCCGCCGCGCCTCCGGGTCGTTCACCCGTTGATAGCCCGGATACACGTTCGGCAACGCCCCCATGTCGCACGCGCCCTGGACATTGTTCTGGCCGCGCAACGGGTTCACGCCGCTGGACGGCCGGCCCACGTTGCCGGTGACCAACGCCAGGTTGCTGATCGCCAACACATTGTCGGTGCCGTGGGTGTGCTGGGTGATGCCCATGGCGTAAAGAATGCTGGCGGGCTTGCGCGTGGCGTAGAGCCGCGCCGCCTGGGCGACCGCGTCGGCGGGGACGCCGGTCAACCGTTCCACCGTCCCCAGGTCCCAAACGGCCAACGATTCGCGCAGGGTCTCGAAACCCTCGCACCGTTCGGCCACGAAGGGTTGATCCCAAAGCCCCTCGTCGACGATGACCCGGAGCATTCCCATCAGCAGGGCCACGTCGGTCCCCGGCTTCTGCCGCAGCCAGATCGTGGCGTGGCGGCAAAGATCGATCTCCTTCGGATTGGCGACGATCAGGACCGCGCCGCGCCGCACGGCGTCCTTGACGTGCAATCCGATGATCGGGTGGGCGGCCGTGGTGTTGCTTCCGATCGCCAGGACACAGGCGGCGTCGCGGATGTCGCGGATCGGATTGCTCATCGCCCCGCTGCCCAGCGTTTGCAACAGGCCCGCCACGCTCGGCGCATGGCACAGCCGCGCGCAGTGATCCACGTTGTTGCTCTGCATCACTTGCCGGGCGAATTTCTGGACGAGATAGTTTTCCTCGTTGGTGATCCGGGCCGAGGCCATGGCCGCGAACTGGCTCCCCCGATACGCCGAAAACCGGCGGGCCACAAGATCCAAAGCCTCGTCCCAAGTCGCCTCGACGTGCTGGCCGTTCTTCTTGATCAGCGGCCTGGTCAGCCGGTCGGGATGGTGGATGAAGTCGTGGCCAAACCGGCCCTTCACGCACAAACGGCCTTGGTTGACGGGGCTTTCCGTGTCGCCGCGGGCCGAAACCACACGTCCGCCGCGCACGCCGAGGTAAATCCCACAGCCGGTGCCGCAATAGGGGCAGACCGTCTTGACCTCGCGCGTCGGCGGCACAAAGTTCTTGGGGGCGAGGGCGCCGACCGGGCAGCGGACCACGCACTCGCCGCACGATTCGCAGCGCGACTCGACGATCGGACGCCGCCCGAACGTGCTCACCCGCGTGCGGAAACCCCGAAACGCGAAGTCCAACGCCCCCACCCCCACAATCTCGTCGCAGGTGCGGATGCAGATGCCGCAGAGGATGCACTTGTCGTGGTTGAGGGTAAAGAAGGGGTTCGATTGGTCGATCTCGCCCGACGGGGCCGGTCGCCTCATCCGCGCCAACCGCTCCTGGTCCACGCCGACGCGGGCGGCCACCTCGTGGAGCTTGCACTGGGCGCTCTTCGGGCAGACGAGGCACTCGCCGTGATGGTTGAGGATGAGCAGCTCGACGGCGATTCGCCGGGCGGCGTCGATGGCCGGGCTGTCGCTGCGGACCACCATCCCCTCCTCGGCGGGCGCTCGGCAGGAAAGCGTCTGCCCCCGGCCCTCCACATCGACCAGGCACAACCGGCAGATGCCGACCGGTTCCAGGTCGGGATGATGGCAGAGATGGGGAATATAAATATCGTGCGCCAACGCGGCTTCGAGGATCGTCATCCCGGGTTGTGCCGCGATTTTCCGGCCATCGATCGTTAAACTGATTTCACCACCCATTGACAATGATCTCCTGCCATCCTCTTCCATCCTCGCGCCGGCCTTTGACGCCCAAGATCGTTAGCGGTGCGCCATGCCGTTGCGCAAGCGTCGGCATGTCGAGGCCTTCTCATGCCGACCCGCGGCCGAGGCCGCGTGACGGCATGCCACCCCCAATCGCCTGACGGCATGCCACCCCTTGCGCGCCTTGGGTGTCCTGCCCCATCGCGTCGTATCCCATGCAATTGTGTCCTACGGTCCGGCAGGGACGAGGGCGGCTGCCTCGGCATTGGGCACTTTGACGACCGCGCCGGTCCGGCAGACCTCGAAACACGCCCCGCATTTGATGCACTTTTCGACAAGGATCCGATGAGCGCCTTTCAGCTCGCCCACCACGGCTTCGACCGGGCAGTTTTTCTGGCACAATCGGCAGCCTTTGCACAGCGATTCGTCGATCCGGTACTGGAACAGCGGCTTGCAGACGCCGGCGGGACAACTCTTGTCCCTCAGATGCGCTTCGTACTCGTCGCGGAAGCAGCGAATCGTGGTGAGGACCGGATTGGGGGCGGTCTGGCCAAGGCCGCAGAGCGATCCTCGCGCGACCGCCTCGGCGATTTCCATGAGCAGTTCGATGTCGCCGGGCCGGCCGTTGCCTTCGGTCAAGTCGGTGAGGATCTCGTGCATTTGCCGCGTGCCGAGGCGGCAGGGCACGCACTCGCCGCACGATTCCTTCTGGGTGAAATCGAGGAAGTATCGGGCGAAATCGACCATGCAGGTCGTGTCGTCCATGACCACCATGCCGCCCGAGCCCATAATGCTGCCGGCCGCCTTGAGCGAATCGTAGTCCACGGGCGTGTCCAACATGCTGGCGGGGATGCATCCGCCGGACGGGCCGCCGGTCTGCACGGCCTTGAACGGCCGGTCCTCCAGCACGCCGCCGCCAATGTCGAAAATCATCTCGCGGAGCGTGATTCCCATGGGGACTTCAATCAGTCCCGGTCGCTTGACCTGGCCCACCAGGGCGAACGTCTTGGTGCCCTTGCTTTCGGCCGTGCCGTGCTCGGCGAACCATTCCGCGCCGTGCCGCAGGATGAGCGAGACGCAAGCCAGGGTTTCGACGTTGTTGATGATCGTGGGTTTTCCCCACAGCCCTTCGACGGCAGGAAACGGCGGTCGGGGGCGCGGCATGCCCCGCCGTCCCTCGATTGAAGCGATCAATGCGGTTTCCTCTCCGCAGACAAACGCCCCGGCGCCTTCCTTGATCTTGACATGGAACGAAAAGCCCGTGCCGAGGACGTCGTCGCCCAACAGGCCCAACTCTTCCGCCTGAGCGATGGCGACGCGGAGCCGTTCCAAGGCCAGCGGATACTCGGCGCGGCAATAGATGTAGCCCGTCTTCGCCCCCAGCGCGTAGCCCCCGATGAGCATTCCTTCCAGCACCGCGTGCGGATCGCCCTCCAGAAGCGACCGGTTCATGAACGCGCCGGGATCGCCTTCGTCGGCGTTGCAGACGAGGTATTTCACCTCGCCGGGGGCCTGGCGGCAGAAAGACCACTTGCGCCAGGTCGGAAAACCCGCTCCCCCGCGGCCCCGAAGACCCGACCGCTTCAGCTCGTCGATAATCCGTTCGGGCCCGATTTCAAGGGCCCGGGCAAGTCCGCCGTAACCGTCCTGGGCCAGGTAGTCGTGGATGTTCGTCGGGTCGATGAATCCGCAGTTCTTGAGCGTGCGGCGGACCTGGCGTTGGAAGACGGGCGTCTCCCAAAGCGGAGGGATCCCCGGCGGCGGTTCTCCGCCCATCGCGCCCAACGCATACGACGGCAAAGGATCCTCCCCAACCAGATAGCCTTCCACGATTTCCTCGGCCCGCTTCGCCGTCACCTCGCCGTAACAGATCGTGGGCCGGGAGGGCTTGGTGACGCAGACGATGGGTTCGGCATAGCACAAGCCCATGCAGCCGACCTCGACAAGCGCGCAATCCACGCCGCGCGAGGCCGCCGCCTCACGAAACGCGGCCAGCGTCTCCATCGCGCCCGCCGATCGGCCGCAGGTGGCCGTGCCCACGAGGATCACGGGCCGTGGGCCGCCGAGCCGCTCTTCCCTCGCGCGCCGTGCCCGAGCGCGCAACTCAACCAGAGGAGCCATCATGACTTGCCGTCTTTCCCAAACAGTTTGGCGACCTTCTTGGGGGTCAGTTTCGCCTCGACCTTCTTGTTCACCATGATGCAGGGCGAAAGGCCGCAAGCGCCGATGCAGGCCACGGTCTCCAGCGAGTACTCCAGGTCCGGCGTGGTCTCGCCTTCCTTGATGCCAAGCTGCTCCTCAATCGCCTCGAGGATCCGCGGCGCGCCGCGCACGTGGCAGGCCGTCCCGCGGCAGACCATGATGCGGTTCCGCCCGATCGGCGTGAAACGGAACTGGGCATAGAACGTGGCCACCGCGTAGACGGCGCTTTCCGGCGCGCGGGTGAACCGCGCGATGGCCAGCATGGCGGTGTCCGAAAGATACCCGAAGTGCTGCTGCACGTCCTGCAACAGCGGGATGAGCTCTTCCCGGCTCCCGTGGTAGGAGGAGAAGATCGACTCCAAGCACTCGCATTGCTCCATGGCGTCCCTCCCCTTGGGCGTTTTCCCCGTTAGACTACCGCCGCGCACGGATGGCGTCAATTCGGCGGCCGTGCGCCATGTCGCGATCGTCCGCCCGAAAGGCCAACGTGGCCATAATTCGCAACGAGGGCTTTCAAAAAAGCCTTCCCGCCCTTGCTTCTGGCCGCTGCCTCGTTGCCAGGTCCCGTTTCCCTTTGGCGGCCAACGCGCACGGGGACTTTCCCGATTTTCGCGGCGCAGTCCGCGAAAATGGGACTATCCTCCTGGCCGAACCCGTCCCGTTCAACCGCTGAACGGGGAAAAGAAAAAAGACTTCCGAAGTCCGGGGGACTTCGGAAGTCTGCGCGGCGCGATCCGACCCGTCAATCCTCGGCGCGGATCGCGATGAACCGGGAGCCTTCCGGCGTCCGGATCAGCAAGAGCACGCCTTTGCTGAGCGGCTGCGCGGTCACGGCCTTCTTGAAATCCTCGACCGACTTCACCGGTTTGCGGTTCACCTGCGTGATGACCATGCCCGGCTCGAGACCGGCGCGATCCGCGACGCTGCCTGGGGCGACGTCCGTCACGACGACGCCGTCACCGGCCTTGAGGCCCAACTGCTCGGCAACCTCCTTCGTCAGGTTGTCGACCTGGACGCCGAGTTTGTCGACCTTGGCCGAGTCGGACCGTCCGCCGCGCCCGCCGCCAAACCCGCGCATCGCCACCCCGTAATCGGCCGGCTGTTCGCGGAGCGTGACGGCAATGGTCATCCGCTTGCCGTCGCGGATGATCTCCAGGTTGGCCTTTTCGCCGATCGGCGAGCGGTCGACCAATCCGACAAGCTGCTGCGTGCTGTTGACCGGCTTGCCCTCATACTTGAGGATCAAGTCGCCGGGCTTGATGCCCGCCTCCGCGGCGGGCGAATTGGGTTGAACGTCGCCAACCAGGATCCCCTCGCGGGCGCGAACCCCGAACTGTTCGGCCAGTTGCTGGGTCAGCGGCTGAATCACCACCCCGAGATACGCCCGCTTCACCGTGCCCGTCTTGATCAACTGCTCCGCGACCCACTTCGCCAGGTTGCTGGGAATGGCGAATCCGACGCCCTGGTTGGCCCCGGTCCTGGTGTGGATCGCGGTGTTGATGCCAATCACCTCTCCGTCCAGGTTGATCAGCGGCCCACCGCTCGAGCCAGGATTGATCGCGGCGTCGGTCTGGAGGAAATCGGCGCGGGTTTGCGGGCCGAGCGACCGTCCTTTGGAGCTGATGATCCCTGCGGTCACGGTCCCTTCGAGATTGAACATTTCGCCCAGGGCCAAGACCCAGTCGCCGACTTCCATCTTGTCGCTATCACCGAATTTCGCCGCCTTCAAGTCGTCAGCGCCCTTGATGCGGACGATGGCCAGGTCGGTCTTGGGGTCGCGCTTGATTTCAGTGGCCTTGAATTCCCGTCCGTCGTGCAGCCGGACATTGATTTTGCCCGATCCCTCGACCACATGGTTGTTGGTGAGGATGATCCCCGAGGGGTCGATGATGATCCCCGACCCAACCCCGTAGACCTCACCCCGGGGCATGCCTCGCGGAAGGTCGCGGAAGAAGCGGCGCAATTCAGGGTGATTGCGGAACATGTCGCCAAAGGGTGTTCCGCCGAACGGGTCCGTCTCGTCCGAGTCCTCCTCCGCACCCTCGCTGGGCTTTCCCGACGCCGGGATGTTTTCAATCAACACCACCGACGGAAGCACACGGTTCGCCACCTCACGGAAGGTCTTGGACAGACTTCTCGCGTAATCCAGGCCGCCAGCCGCGGATACGCCTCCGGATTCCTGTTCCCTGGGAGCAGCCTGGGTGAAGTGGTGGGTCTGAGTCCCCACCCAGCCAACCAGGCCAATCAAGGCCAATAGCACCAACCAATGGCGTATTCGCAAACCCAATACCGATTTACTCATCATCATAGTCTCCTTTTAACCAACCTCTCCTTCCCCCATTTTGTCGGGGGCTCCAACAAGGAGCCCCCTGTTTTCCGCAAGTTCAGTCCCGGCCGGTACCCCCCTCCACCAATCTCGGCGGGGTCTAAACAAATGTTGCCAACGGCGAAGAAATGTTACGCACCCCGGCCGGACTTCCAAAGCCCGAAAAACCTACGATTCCGCTCGGTGGAATGTGCTTATTGTCCCACCAGAACTGCAGAGTCCGGCCCACCCAAAAAGCTGCAGTTCATTCCCCGGCCCAGGGATCTCCGTGGAGATACGGCCAATCGACCGACGGCGGAGCTTTCCACGGGCCAGGCCGCGACGGGTGTCAAGACATCGCTCAGTCAGGTGGTCGCCGGCCTTGCCCGGCCCCGACCCCTGTAGGAAGAAACGTAGCCGTTCACAGGCCGGGGACTGGTTCATTTTTCCGGCCGGTTCGGACAGGAAAATGCGTCTGTCTCCCTCAAGGGCCTGCGGGGCAGTCCCCGCCGCCTTTTGTCCTTCGTTGGGCATGAGGGCTCCGTCACCGCGGCGTCTGCTTCTCCGCGCCCGACCCGCGACCGGGCGCAGGGAGCCCCAGCTCCGCCGTCGACACCCATGCCGTGCCGTCCGATTTCTTCAGCCACAGGTCGATCACGCCCGGATGGATCACCGTGGCATAGTGCATGTTTTCGATCCCCGGCCCGCCTTGGGACTGCCCCTCCAACTCGGCGACGGTCGCGGAATACACGGCCACGACCTTTCCCTGCGCATTGACGAGCGGACTGCCCTGGGGAAACTTCGGCAGGTCGGCCTTGACGCCGAGCACGCGCGGCTTGCCTGGCAACTCGGGATGGGCGTTGATGAACAGAATCTTGCCCGCCGCGGTCCCCAAGGCGAGTCGGTCTTCCGGCGTGATCACGTCGCCCTCGTGCACGTAACAGAAGGCATGAACCGGTTTGCCGGGCGCAAGCTGGGCCCAATCGTCCGGGCCTGCCAACGCCACCGTCTTCGGTAGCGAGCCATCGACGATCACCAAACCCAGGTTCGTGTAGAGCCAATCATTGGGTTTCTGCTGATCCGGCGAGCTGACGCGGACCGCATAGATGCGCGTGCCCTGGATCGGGAGCTTCAGGCCCGTAGCCGGGTGCGTGACCCAACCCTTGAAGCCCGATTGGGGATCGTGGAGCCAGACGCCGAGTTGGATCGCCTCCCTGGCCGACGTGAGCGCGACGTTCTCCGCGATCGCGCAGCAACCCGCAAACGGCCAGAACTGGCCTGCTTTCTCGACCTGAATCAGCAGCACGCCGCCGGACACCTGGGCCCAAAGCGGATCCGTGGCCGGAGAGGCGGGAATCGCCGCGGCCGAAACCGGAGGCGAGGTCGCCGAATCCGCCTTGCCCGGCACGCCCTCAACGGCCGGCTGCCGGTCTGCGCTGGCTGCCGAAGCCGAATCGGACGCGGGCGGGGCGGGCGAGGGCACGACCACCACCGCCGGCGGCGAACTCAGTTTGAACAGCACCAGCACCAGCAAGAGGGCCAGCACCCCAAAACCGGCCATCACCGCCAGGCGTCCGCTGTCCCGCGGGCTCGACGGCGGGGGGGAAGCCGCAGCGGGCGCCGAGGGGCTTGCGGCGAGCAAGGGAGGTTCTGCGGGAACTGGCGGGGGGGGCGGAGCGAGTGGGGCGGCGGCCACGGACGGGGCTCGGGCAAGGGACGGGGTCGTGGCAATCGACGGGGCAGGCGGACTGGACGGGGCATGGGCACTGGGCAATCGGGCAGCCAACGCGTTGCCTCCCGATTCCCGGCCCGACGAATGCCCGCTTGCAACCACCCGAAACTCGAATTCGGGACCAAACTCGGACATCCGCACCACGGACCCGGACTTCAGCCGCGTCAGGCCCACCACCGGGCTCTGGTTGACGAAGACCTGGCCATGTCCGGTCGACTGGATGTACCATCCGTCGTCCAGCAGGCACAGGGCGACCGCTCGGTCCCGCGCCGAACTGTCGGCGGAGGGATCGAAGACGATGTCGCAGGTCGGTTCCGCCCCCGCGCGGATCTTCGTCCCGTCCAAAACCAACCGTTCGCCTTGCCGCTGTCCGGAGAGGATGGTGATTTCAACGGCCATGTCACTTCGCGTCCGCCGGGGCTCCGCCGGCTTGGCGCCGGACGGCGGGGAGGTTGATGTAGACGTTGCGGAGCGTCTGGACCAGGTTTCGATACACCCGTTCGCCTCCGGGCTTGGGCGACGCAAACACCAGGCCCGACTGGTACATGTGCTGGATCAGTTCGAGAATCGTCGAACCCTGGAAACGCAGCGATCCGCTGAACACGGAACGGTCGTTGGTGCTGATGGCGCGATGGACCTGGGCTACCAGCGACCGCAGGTATTGCTTGGCGGCGTTGTACTCGAGAAACACGCCCGCGTCTTGGCGTTCGGCCGAGGGAAAGACCTCCTCCAGCGCGACGAGCAGGTTGTTGGTGGCCATGATGACGCGGTCCCGCGTGCTCGCGCTCAGCCGGCCGGTTTCCGCGATCTCCTTGACCAGTTCGTCCCGCGCCGCCTCGAATTCGGTGCGCAAGGGGTCGAACGCCTCGCGGCGGAGCCCAGGCGGCCACGGCGTTTCCAGGACCTTGCCCTCGTTCAGGCGGAACTCCAACCGGCTGCCCCCTCGTCCGCCGTCGGTGAGCCAGATCTGCGACATCGCGTCTTCCGTCAGTCGCTCGTTGAGTTCCGGCAAGGCCTCGCTGCCGACGAGATATTGCACGGCCATCGTGGGCCCGCACAATTCGGCCAACAGCCAATTGAGCTGCTTGCTGACGTCGGTTTGGTTGAGCAGGTCGTGGAGGTCCCGCTTGACGTAGGTCTCCATTGCCTTTTGTTTTTTCTCGCGGATCACGTCGGGGCGATTGCCCTTTTCCTCGAGCACCTTTTCCCGTTGGATCCGGCGGCGCTCGAAATAGGCCGTGACCTCTTGGACGGCGTTTTCGAGTTCCTTGGCGTAGGCCTCGGCGTGGATCTTTCGGGCGACCGCGACCGATACCAGGAAATCGCCCTGGGCCGCCAAAAGATGCGCCTGGGCATTGATTCGCGCCGACAGGGGCGTTGTCCCGAACGCCGGCGGCAGAATCACGTGTTCGCGCGGGCGTTCCTGGCCCAGCGCGCCGCGCGGGGCCGCCGCGGCGATTGCCAGAACGATCCCGACCCCACCGCAAACCGCCAGGCACGATCTTGCCGTGCCCGACCCGCGGAACCATTGTCGTCGGACCCAAACGCGCTTTCCCATAGCCCCTCCTTCGCCTCGCGTAGAGGAAGCTCGCGCCGGGCAGGCCGACCGTGACGACCTGGCGCTGGCAAGAACTGGGGGCGCCGACGGCCACGCCCGGTGTTTGCTCCTCCCCCGCCATAAGTAGAGATTATCACGTTCAGCGGGCGGCCGCAAGCGTGGGAAACGGCGCAGTGCACCAGGCGGGGGGCATTTTGGGGTTGCGGGCCTACGCTGTCGGTCCGCTTTCGTCTATCGTTATGATTTGGGGCAGCCCGACGGCCTTTTCGGATCCCGGATCGATGTGGTAGGATCGATGTTTTACAGGTCCGATTCGACGGAAACGGAAAAATGGCTAAACCGCATCGCGTCATCAAGAAGGCCAACCACGGAAAACGTCCGGCGAACAGCAAGGCTCGTCGAGCCAAACGGAAGCTGGTTCGCACCTGATTTCTAGCTGAACCCGCACCCTCCTAAGGTGGTGCTTGCGCGGAGTGGCCGCGCGCCAGGCGATCTCGGTCGGCTCGACCCTGGGGACAGACATTCGCTTGTCGCAACGGAATGCGCGGGCAGGGCTGAGTTCGAGCGGCGTCCTCCACGTTTCGTCGCGCGGTCGATTGCGAAGGAGAAAGGCGTGCCCAAGCGTCAACTCATTCTGGATCCATCGAGCTACGATCTCAATCATGTGATCGCCGACATCCATGAGATTCGCCGCTACAACCGGCAACGCTTCGAGATGGAGCAACTCACGGCGATTGTGTACGAGGATCGGGTGAACAGCGTGTGCGTGGGCTACAAGGACCTCGGGCCTGACGAGTTCTGGGTCCGCGGCCACATGCCGGGCAGGCCGCTCATGCCGGGCGTGATGATGTGCGAGGCCGCCGCCCAGTTGGCCAGCTACTTCACCCAGAAGTACAAGTTGATGAACACGCCCGTGGTCGGGTTTGGCGGCTTGAAGGACGTTCGTTTCCGTGGGGTGGTCCAGCCGGGCGAGCGGTTCGTCGTCGTCTGCCGCTTGCTCAAGGTCCGCAGCATGTTGCTTACCAGCGAGTTTCAGTGTCTCGTTCGCGACAACCTGGTCTGCGAAGGGGAATTGATGGGCATTCCCCTTCCGGAAGAGTTGTTCAAGGACGCCAACCCCGCTTGAGTCCCGTCAGGGAGTCGAGCCACTCGGACGGCTCCGGCCGATGTCGCCATGCTCTTTCCGTTCCGCGACAACGTCCCCACGCGGCATACCCCCTTGGCGACCTACGGCCTGATCGCGATCAACGCGGCGGTCTTTGTTTCCATGCTGGGGCTTCCCGAGGAAAAACGCGAGGAACTTGTGCTCAGGCGGGGATTCATTCCCGCGCGGATTGGGCAGCTTTTCCACGGTCGGGTGCTGGAGGTGGAGATGCCCCGGGAGCGGGTCATCACCCCCGATGGCCAGATGGAGTTGCTCGTGGAGGAGATCCGGCTCGCGCCGGCCCCCCGCCAGACGCTTGCCAGCCTGGTGACCTCCATGTTCCTTCACGGCGGGTGGTTGCACCTGTTGGGGAACATGTGGCTGTTGTGGATTTTTGGCGACAATGTGGAGGATCGGCTCGGAATCGCGCTGTACCTGCTGCTGTACTTGGGCGGCGGCATGGTGGCGCTGGGGTGTCAATGGGCGGTCTCGCCCAACAGCGCGATTCCGGTCATTGGAGCCAGCGGCGCGGTGGCCGCGATCCTCGGGGCTTATGCCGTGACCTGGCCGTTCGCCCGCGTGCAAACCCTGGTCTTCCTTCTCTTCTTCGTGACGATCATCGAATTGCCTGCCCTGCTGGTGTTGGGGTTCTGGTTCTTTGGGCAACTGCTCGCCGCGACGCAGTCGCTGAGCCTTCGCGACATGGGCTACCAGGGGGGCGTCGCGTTTTGGGCCCACGTGGGCGGTTTTCTCGCCGGCCTGCTGGCCATGCCCTCGCTCGACGACATGCTCCGGCCCCGTCCTTTGCCGCCCACCGACGACTTCTGAGCGCCAACGTCATGGGCCGCCCCAAGCTGCGAAAGATCGACCCGCGCATTGACCTGTCGCGACACTTGAAGTCGCTGGACGAACTGCCGCGTCCCCTCTCGGCCGAGGTCCTCTTCGGGCGCCAGGCGCCGCTGGAGATCGAAGTCGGTTCGGGCAAGGGGCTCTTTTTGCGGAGCGAGGCGGCGGCCCGGCCGGACACCGTTTTTCTGGGAATCGAAATCGCCCGCCCCTATGCCTGTTATGCCGCCGCGGGGCTTGCCCGATGCGGACTGACCAACGCCATGATCCTCTGGGGAGATGCGGTTCGGGCCTTCGCCGAGGCCCTGTCCGACGGAGAAGTCGCCGCCGTGCACATCTACTTCCCCGATCCGTGGTGGAAACGGCGGCACAAGAAGCGCCGGGTCATGCGCGAGGGTTTTGTGCGGGACATCGAACGCGTGCTGCGCCCCGGCGGGCTGTTGCATTACTGGACCGACGTGGAGGAGTACTTTCATACGGGCGTGGCGTTGGTTTCCTCCCAGACGAAGCTCGCGGGCCCTTTCGAGGCCCCGGCCGGGCCCGACACGGACTTTCGCACCCATTTCGAGCGTCGCACGCGGCTCGGCGGCCGGCCGGTCTACCGCGCCGAGTTTCGCAAGGCGTCTTTCCCCTCCGCCGCTCTTGGCAAGCAAGACGACGCGCCGTCCCCTGCTCGGCCGCCGGCGAACCAGGATGGCTGAACCGCGACAAGTCCGCCCCTCGCCGCGCTGGGGCCCGCGTGACGGTCCCCGGGGAGCGTCCCTTTCGCCTGTACGGCCTGGGAACGATTGCCGTTTTCTCGACCCGGGGACGGGCAGCTCGCCCGGCTGGCTCGTGCGCCGCGCCCCTTTTCAGATCGGGGTGGATCGGCTATAACCGCCGCGGTGGGGACATCTTCGGCGGAGCTTCGGTCTCCGCGGCGGCCAGCGGCCCCTTGGCAATTTGACTTCCTTGAAGGAGAGCGTGATGGCGGGAGAATATCGTTTTTCGTTCGGACCGTGGAATATCCACGAGGGCGCCGACCCGTTTGGTCCCACGGTGCGCTCGCCCGTGGCCTTCGCCAAGAAGGTGCGGATGTACAAACAGCTCGGGTTCGACGGGGTGCAATTCCACGACGACGACGCCGTGCCGGACATGGAAAAGCTTGCCCCCGCCCAGATCACCAAGAAAGCCGCCGCGGTGAAGCGCTTGCTCGACGGCGAGGGGTTGGTGGCCGAGTTCGTGGCCCCGCGCCTCTGGGAGCACGCCAGAGGCGTGGACGGAGGCTTCACGGCGAACGATCCGAAGTCGCGCAAATGGGCCCGCGCCCGAAGCGAGCGGGCCGTCGACATCGCCAACGCGCTGGGGACGAAGATGCTCGTGCTCTGGCTGGCGCGCGAAGGCACCTACATTCGGGAATCGAAGAACGCCATCGAGGCCCACCGCCACCTGCTCGAGGCCTTCAACCACATTCTCGAGTACGATCCGGAGATCACCATCGCCATCGAGCCCAAGCCGAACGAGCCCATGGACCACGCCTACCTGCCGACGATCGGCCACGCCCTGGCCATCGGCACGCAAACGGTGGATCCGAAACGCATGGGCGGGCTGATCGAAACGGCCCATGCCTTGCTCGCCGGCCTCGATCCGTCGGACGAAATGGCCTTCGCCCTTTCGTTGGGCAAGCTGTGGAGCGTCCATCTCAACGATCAGAACGGCCTGAAGTTCGACCAGGACAAGACCTTCGGCGCGGCGAACCTCCGCGCGGCCTACAACCAGGTCCGCGTGCTGGAGTTGGGCGGCTATCCGGCGACCGGGCGCTTCGTGGGCCTGGACGTCAAGGCCATGCGGAGCCAGAAGGCCGACGTGGCCACGCGCCATCTCAGCAACAGCCGCGCGATTTTCCTGCACCTGCTGGAAAAGGTGCGCACCTTCCCGAAGGATGTCGAACAGCAATGCATCGCCAGCCGGGATTACGAGGCGTTGGAACTGGCCGTCATTGAACACCTGCTCGGCAAGAGCCGGTAGCCGATCGGCCCCCCCTCTGCGCGCGTGGCAGAGGCGAAAACCGCGCGTGACGCCCGTCAGTGGAAAGGAGTCGCGACTTGCCGCTTCCGCCGTTGTTGCTCGCCGTGGTCGTGGTTTCCCAGCAGGCCCTTGCGCCGGGCTCGACGGACTGGCCGCAATGGGGCGGTTCGCCCTGCCGTAACAACGTCTCCGCGGCCGGACCGCTTCCCGTCCAATGGGACGCGGGCAAGTGGGATCGGAAAACGGGCCGCTGGGTGGGGGCCTCGCCGCAGATACGCTGGGTGGCGAAATTGGGAAGCCAGTGCTACGCGACTCCGGTCGTCTCGGGCAATCGGGTCTTTTGCGCGACCAACAACGGCGCCGCGTATCTGCCCCGCTATCCCGACTCCGTGGACCTCGGCTGTTTGCTTTGCTTCGACCGGACCGATGGCCGGTTTCTCTGGCAGCATTCGGTCGAGAAGCACCCGGCCGGCAAGAACGTCGACTGGCCCGAGGTCGGCATGTGCGCCTCGCCCCTCGTCGAGGGCGACCGCCTGTGGGTCGTGACCAACCGGGGCGAGGTGGTCTGCCTGGACGTCGGCGGGGCGGGCAAGGAGTCCAAACCGCTTTGGACGTTCGACATGACGCGCGAGCTGGGCGTGGTGCAGCGCTACATGGCCAATGGTTCGGTCACGGCCGCCGGCGACCTGCTCCTCGTCGCCACCTCGAACGGCCGAAGCGTGGACAACAAGGTGCCGGCGCCCGAGGCGCCGAGCTTCATCGCGCTGGACAAGAACACGGGCAAACTGGTCTGGGCCGACGCCTCGCCCGGCGAAAACATCCTCGACGGACAATGGTCGTCCCCGGCCTTTGCCGTGCTCGGCGGCGTGCCCCAGGCGATCTTCGCCGGCGGCGACGGTTGGGTCTACAGCTTCGAGGCCGCTCCCAGCCCGGATCGCAAGGCGAAGCTCCTTTGGCGATTCGACTGCAACCCGAAGGAGTCGGTTTGGGAAGGCGCCGGCTCGGGCGAACGCAACACGATCGTGTCCACGCCGGTGGTGCACGACGGACGCGTGTACGTGGCCACGGGCCAGGACCCGGAGTCGGGCGAAGGCCCGGCCGATCTCTGGTGCATCGATCCCACCCGGCGCGGCGACACCAGCGCCGTGCTGGCCGTCGATCGCGACGGGAAGCCGCTGGCCCCGCGGCTCCGCCAGGCCGTGGACCCCGAGGCTGGCGAAAAAACCGTTCCCAATCCCAATTCGGCCGCGATCTGGCATTACCGGGGAAGCAAGGCCCCGGGTGCTCAGCGGGCCGACGAGTACCAGGAGGCCGCCGTTGGCGGAGGCGGCGTGAACGCCGAATTCCAAGGAGTCTTCCACCGCGCGCTCGGCTCGCCCGCCATCAAGGACGGCCTCTTGGTGATTGGGGATCATGCGGGGTTGGTCCATTGCCTGGACGCGAAAACCGGCCGGGCCTATTGGACCTGCGATTTGCAGTCGGCCATCTGGGGCTCGCCGCTGGTGGCCGACGGAAAGATCTACCTCGGCGACGAGGACGGCGACGTGGTCGTCTTCGCGCTGGACAAGAAGCTTGCGGTCCTCGCCAAGAACAACCTCGGCGCGCCGGTCCATAGCACGGCCGTGGCCGCCGGCCGCACGCTCTACATTTCCACGGCGATGCACCTGTTCGCGATTGGCCAGGAAGACAAGCCGCGATGAGCCGCGCTTGGGACGCGGATTGGCCGGGTTCCGTTCCGTTTCCAAGATCGGCAACGTTCATGGTCTGCTTCAACCGGTTGACGCGGCGGGCCGGCCGGCGGCCTCGCCGGTCCCGCCGCATCCCTCAACGGAAGCCATCCCGATGACCGACCCTCTCAACAGCAACCAGTTCCTCGTCAAGGAGCACGTGGGCCTGTTCAAGGCCGCGAACAATTTCGACATTTTCGATCCGGAGTCTGGCGCCAAGGTCATGGAATGCCGGGAAGAGAACCTCGGCCTGTTCACCAAGATCTTTCGGTTCAGCGACTACAAGCGGATGACGCCGTTCGACATCCGCGTCCGCACGATGGACGGCAAGCAGGTGGTCCGCGTCACCCGGGGCGTCACCCTCTTCCTCTCCAAGGTGAAGGTGTTCGACCACAACGAAGAGGAAATCGGCGGCTTCCGGCAGAAATTGTGGTCCATCGGCGGCAAGTTCGACGTCCTGGATCGATCGGGGCAGGCCGTCTGCTCGCTCAAGGGCAAATGGACCGGCTGGGAGTTCGCTTTCGTGCGCGACGCGATGGAGCTTGCCCGAGTGACGAAGAAGTGGGTCGGCCTGGGCAAGGAGATGTTCACCACGGCCGACACCTACCTGCTAAGCATCTCGCCCGAAGTCCCGCCCAACAGCGCCATCCGCCGACTCATTCTCGCCGCCGTCATGTGCATCGACATGGTGCTGAAGGAATAGGCGGCGGCGCGGCCTTGCCCCCGCGGCGGCCCGCCTGGCTTCGGGCGGGGGCCAAGGCGCTGGCTATCGTTTCGGCTCCGGGCGTGGTGGGGGCAGCGGCGGCGGGCAGGCCGCGGCTCGATTCGGGGCTTGCCACGGCGTCTGGCCGCCGCGCTGGATGTGCTCGCGCAGGGCGGCCGACAACTCCAGCAGCACGCCTCGTTCTTTCCCCGCCAGATCGGTGGATTCCGCCGGATCGCGTTGGAGATGGTAGAGTTCCCAAGCGGCCGTGGGACGATCTTGAATCAGCTTCCACGGGCCGCGCATGAGGGCCTCGATCGTCTTGCCGCCAAACGCCGGTCCGCCCTCGCGGAGGACGAAGTACAAGTCGCGAGGAGTTTCCCGCTGCGGGCGGCCGAGGAGCGTGGGAAGGAAGCTCAGGCCGTCGATGTCCGCAGGCGGCGTCACGCCCGCGGCCTCGCAGAGGGTGGGAAAAATGTCCATCGACAGGGCGAGCCGGGGAGTGTGGGTGTTCGGCTTGATCTTGCCCGGCCATCGCGCCACCCCGGGCACGCGCAACCCGCCCTCGTAGAGGTGCGTCTTCCCGCTTCTCCACGGGCCGTTGTTGGCCCCAAACGCAAGGGAACCGCCGTTGTCGGAGGTGAAGATCACCAGGGTGTTTTCCGTCATGCGCAGGCGGTCGAGGGCAGCCAACACGCGCCCGATCCCGTCGTCGAGGTGCTCGATCAGCGCCACGAGTTTCGCCCGCTTCTCGTCCAGCCCCGGTTCGCGTTGGCGGACCTTGGCGAGCCATTCGGGCGGCGGCTGGATCGGGTCGTGCGGGGCATTGTAGGCCAGATAGAGGAAAAACGGCCCGCCGACCTTGGAGCGTTCCTCCAGGTACTCGCACGCCCAGGTGGTGAAAAGCTCGGTCGCGTGTCCCTGCGGGTCGATGACCTCCTGGTTGCGGCGCATGAAGTTGTACGAGGCCCGGCGATGCGTCCAATAGTCGTCCATCATGTCGCCGAGGAAGCCGTGGAAGAAGTCGAAGCCGCGTTCGGTGGGCGTGTTGGGCGACCTCAAGCCGAGATGCCACTTGCCCACCAGGGCCGAATGATAGCCTGCCGATTTGAGGGCCAAAGGCAGGAGCGTGGCCCGCGGCGACAGATAGCCCCACGAGTCCGCCGGCGTATGCCGGATGACGCCCGGAACGCCCACCCGATCGGGATAGCAGCCGGTGAGCAGGGCCGCGCGGGTCGGCGAACACGCGCATGAGTTGGCGTAGAAATGATCGAAGGTCATTCCTTCGCGGCAAAGTCGATCGATGGCCGGGGTGCGCAGGTCCTTGGCCCCGAAGGCCGAAGAATCGCCCCGGCCCAGATCGTCGACCAAAATCACCACGAGGTTGGGAGGCCCCGGGGCGGAAGCAACCCCGGTCGCCATCACCGACCCCATGATGAGCATAGGGAAAACACTGGCCATGAGAACGGATCTCCTTCGCCCAAGGATTTCGGGAAAGCCGGCCGGACTTCGCGCCGCGGGCGCTCGGCAGACGCCGGATTCCTCAAGGTCTTGTTTGTCGCTTGCCTCTTACGCGAGGAGGTCCGCGTGGACCGCGGGCCTTCATTCCGGCGCGCCCAAGAACCCCTCATGGAAGAACACGGGCTTGAAACCGTGGTCCGTCACCCAGCGGAGCGCCGCGTCGAGGCGCTTGGGATGGTCGGGCAGATAATGGGGATAGAACGGCCAGAAATACTGCTCGTGGGTGAACAGGTCCATGATTTCGGCGGTGTTGGGATCGCGGATTTGCGGATCGAGTTCGGCCGCGATGCAATCCAGCGGCACGTTGTTGCAGACGATGTCCACCCGCGAGAACACGATGCCGCTGGAGAAATCCATCCAGGCGTCGTGGCGCGAGAGGTGCTCGGAAATCGCGTCGTTGAAACGGTAATTCACGTCGTACTTGCCGTTGAACTTGAAGTACCCGCTCAACGCGCGGACCCCCCGGCTCGCCAGCGGCTTGAGTGCGCTTTGCCGCGTCATTCCCCAGTGGATGACGGTGGGCGGGGCATAGGTCTCCGGGCCGGCGAAACGGTGGATTTCCTCGGCCACCCGATCGAGGTCGGCGAGGAGCTTTTCGGGCGGGGCGTCCTGATAGGGGCGGTCCGGCTTGTCGGCCCAGGCGTGGAAGGCCAGCTTCAGCCAGTGGGCGTTGTCTTTCCATTCGGCCCGATAGCGGTCGGGAAACTGAGGCAGACGGAAGTCGTCGCCGGTCGTGTAGTAGATGTTCACGGTGAACTTCGCGCCATAGGCGGCGTTCAGGTCCTTGAGCATCTTCAAGTACCAGCTATCGAACAGCGAACGGTAACCTTTCTGCGCGATGTCGCGGAGGAAAAAAATGTTGTCGTCGATGGAAAACCGGTAGCGCGGCATCGAGTGCTTGTCCCAGCGGACCTTGACGCGGGCCTCGCCGCGGCCCGCCGGCCCCTCGCCCACGGCCACGATTTCGGTCACGGGTTCGCGGAGCACCACGTGGGCGGAAAAGCGGCCGTTTTCGCACGGGGCCGGCTCGCCGTTGACCGTCACCCGCGAGGCCTTCGCCTCGCCGCGCACGCGAATCCTCAGTCCGCCGTCCACCGCCTCGCCGTGCCGCCGGTTCAGTACGGCTCCGTCGAAGGGTTCTTCGATTCGGACGGCGTCGGGCGACGACGCGCCGCCCGCCGAGGCTCGGAACGTTTCCGAGCGAAGCCACCCTGCGGCCGCCGCGCCCGCCGTGCCTGCCAGAAAATCTCTGCGTCGCATGGTTGGTCCTCCTTAGCGCCCGTCGCCCACCGCGGGTAGTGTTCCCCAATGTGAGGAGACTGCCCCGGCTTGGAACAGGCTCTTCGTTCTTACGGTACTGGTAGGGCGGGAGCAGGGCAACAGGGCGGCGGGCTAGGTTGCGGGGCGTGCGGGGGGGAAGATCGTGCGGCGGTAGGCGCCGTACGCCTCGGTGCGCAGATGCGACAGCATGTGGTGACCGCGGCGGCGGGCCCGCTCGGCGCGGAGCGCGGCCAGGTCGATCGGGCCGACCACGATCCGTTCCCCGGGGCCAGGTTCCGCCTGGGCCAGAATGCGGCCGTCGTAATCGACGATCATGCTCCCGCCCGGCCAGCTAAAGGGCGGGTAGTTCTTCATGCTCGACGCCTGATTGCAGGCCACCACGTAGGCCATGTTCTCGATCGCACGAACCCGATTCACCAGCGGCCACCAATCCAGCGGTTCGGCCGAACCCCACGGGTCCATGTAGGCCGACACCCGCACCAACACCTCGGCCCCGCCCAGGGCCAATTGCCGAATCGCCTCGGGAAACAGCCAGTCGTAACAGATGGCCGTCCCCAGCTTGCCGATTTCCGTGTCGGCCACGGGAAAGACCGGCTCGTCGTAGCCGGCCAGGTCGTGCGGACTGGTGGACACTTCCCACGGAATCCACGGGTGGACCTTGCGGTATTTCGCCAGGATTCCGTCGGGGCCGATCAGGCAGGCCGTGTTGAACACGTGGCCGGGCCAGCGCGGGTCGGATTCGAGAAACGTTCCCGCCTGAATGTAAACGCCCAGAGACCGGGCCTTCTCCTCGTAGCGCGCCGTGTGCTCGTTGGGGATCGGGACGGCCAGCGATTCCAACAATTCGGCGGGGGTCAGGTAGATCGGAGCGGCATGGCAGAACTCGGGAAAGACCACCAGCCGGACGTCGAAAAACGGCTGGTAGCCCAACACCGCGTGGTCGATCATCTCCAGCATCCGATCCACGCGGCGGTGGATCTCATCGCGGTGGGTCGGTTGGGAATGATCGGTCTGGCAGACCGCGGCGTAGTAGCGTTCGTGGCTCGGCATGGCTTAAGCGATTGACATCCTCGCAACCGTTCCAAGGCCGGGGACTGGCGCATTTTTCCGGCCGCTTCGGACCGAACAAGGCGCCTTTCCCCGCACCAGCAAAGGGGTACTCCCCGCCAACGGCTGCAAATCCTCGAAGGGGCAAACAAGCAACTCCTCGGTTCCCACGATCGGCCGCTTCAATCGGAACCGCGACGATCCAGGACCAGCGGCGATTCGGCAGTCGGATCCCCGACGCGCACGCTGATCTTGCCGGCCAGCAAATCGTCGAACAGGTTGCCGACCACTTGGGCCCTCCAGCCGCGGGCCAGGCGCGGCGTGCGGCGCGTGCGGCCGCGGTCGATGCGATAGGCGATCCATTCCCGGATGTCGTTCGGCGTGCCCACCAGCGGCGGGGCGATTTCCGCCTCCCGGCACACGCTCCCCAAGGCCGCGTAGAGGAACTGGCCCAAGACCGACAGTTGCGGCACGCTCTCTTGGCGCACGGTCGCCGGCCAGTCGTCCTCGGCAAGGTCCAAGCCGCGCTGGATGGCTTCGGCGATCTTGGGCAATTGGCGTTTCAGGTCGCCGCGATCCAGGCCCCGCACCGCTTCGATCCGTGGGATTTCCGCCGTTTGCCGCTTGGCGAGTTCGACCAGCAGATCGTCGCGAAGCACGCGCCGCGGCGGACAATTGCGGCGTTGGGCCTCGGCCTCGCGCCATCGCCACAACTCGCGGACAATCGCCAGGCTGCGGCCCGTCAGGCCCGAATTGCCCGACACGCGGCGCCACCGCTCTTGGGACAGCGCCCACTGGACCTCGTCCTCCATCGCCGCCATTTCCTCGGCCACCCAGGCGTGCCGCTGGAGCCTGGTGAGTCGAGCGTCCAGTTCGTCCCGAAGGGCCGGAAGATAGCGGATGTCGTCCAAGGCGTACTGGATCTGCCGGCGCGACAGCGGCCGCTGGCGCCAATCGGTCCGGGTCTCGGCCTTGTTCGGCTTCTGGCCGAGCAATTTCGAGATGAGCGTGCCGTAGCCCGCCGGGTATTCGATGCCCACCAGTCCGGCCACGATCTGCACGTCGAACAGACCTGCCGGCGCGCGTCCCACCGCCTGAAAACAGAACTCCAATTCTCCCCGGCCGGCATGGACGATCGTTTCGTGTCCCGGGCTGGCAATCGCCTCCCAAAACGGCTTGAGATCCTTGACGGCGAATGGATCGATCAACGCCAGTTCCCCGTCGGCGGCCACTTGGACAAGGCAAAGCACCGGGCGATAAGTCCGCTCGGACACGAATTCGGTGTCCAAGGCAATCCGCTTGCAATGGGCCAACTGCTGGCAAAACGCAGCCAATCGTTCCGGCGTGGAAATGTTGAGATAGGACACGGAGGCGAGAGCGCGAGTTGGAGGATGACGGCGGGCGCTGAAGCGTGGACGGTCGTGAGCCTTGCCCTAGTTTTCGTGATCCGAGGGCGGGATGTCAAGCGTGGACGCCGGCGCGGACCGTGGTTTGCGCCAACGAAAGGCTGCCTTTTCCGGTTGGCGAAATGCGGGGCCTGGGATCGGATCGTCCAGTCCGTGTGCCGGGAATCCAACGATATGCCGAAGCACCGCGCCGCGGCCGGGCGAGGGAGAACCCAGGAAACTCCGCGGTCTCCCGCAACGACGGCCCGAATTCAGCCTCCCACCAGTTGCCGCACGATGGCCAGCGCCTCGGCGACGTGCCGCTCGGCGGCAAATTGTGCGCTGAAAATATGGCGGACGATCCCGGCTTTGTCGATCACGAAGGTGACCCGGCCGGGAAGCAATCCCAAGGTCTTGGACACTCCGAAAGCCTTGCGCAGGGCGCCATCCGGGTCGGATAGCAAGGTGAAGGGCAATCGGTGGCTGCCTGCAAACGCCTGGTGGCTCTCCGGCGAATCGGAACTCACCCCGATCACCACCGCCTCGGCCTGGACAAAATCTTCATAAGCGTCCCGAAAGCTGCAAGCTTCCTTCGTGCAAATCGCCGTGCCATTCTTGGGATAGAAGAAAAGCACCACCGACTTGGTGCCGCGAAAGTCGCTCAGCGCCACGCGGCGGCCCTCGTGGGAGTAGGCAACCACGTCGGGAGCAGGATCTCCCACATGGACTGTCGACATCGTTTCCCTCCCCCCGCGAGTCACGCACGAGCCGGAAACGTTTGTGATCTGGCGATCTTGGGATCTTTCCGCCCTCCCACGGCTCCACGGCTCAACGCTCTGCAAGAAGTCCATTTCCTGACCTCCGGGGTGAGCCGCCGTGGCCTTGAACCAGTTGAAGATATTCCCCGCTGCCACGGAAGAGAATGCCCCGCGCGGGGGATGGCCCTGCTCGCTCAGGTCGGCGATGATTAAAGGCGCGGTCCGGTCGGCCGTTTCGGTCCCGTTGGATGCTCCCGGCACGAGGGACAGCACGATGAAAGACTCGCTCAAACATGAACGCATGCATTGCCTCGAAGTCTGGGGGGGCAATGTGCGCGTGGAGAAGCACTTTCACACGACCGGGCTGGATGTCTGGGTATCGTGTCAACCCCACGGGAAGGCCATGGCGGGGGGGGACGTCTACTACCTTTCTTCCTGTGCTTCGGGAAGGATTACCCGGATCCTCCTTGCCGACGTCAGCGGTCACGGCGAACACGTTGCCGGCGTTGCGGTCGGGCTCCGCGACCTGATGCGGCAGAACGTCAACGTGGTGAGCCATCGCCGGTTCGTCGAGGCGATGAACCAGCAGTTCTCGGCTTCCAACGGGTCCGGACGCTTCGCCACGGCGGTGGTCAACTCGTTTTTCGCGCCCACGCAGTCGCTGTCGCTTTGCAATGCGGGTCACCCAAGCCCGTTCGTCTTCCGGGCCGCGCGGCGAGAGTGGACTACCCTGGATTTGGCATCCACTCCAGAGGGATCCAGAGATCGCCCATCGGACGTGCCTCTGGGGATCGTGGAGCAAGCCGGCTACCGGGACGTCACGATCCGCCTGGAGAAGGGGGATCGCGTGTTGTGTTACACGGATGCGTTCATCGAGGCCCGAGGGACCGATGGCAAGTTGCTGGGGATCGAGGGGCTCCTGGGAGTTGTCGCTTCACTCGGCGATGTTGAGATTCACGCCTTTCTGTCTTCCCTGATCGATGCGATGCGGGCCTTGCATCCTGACAATCTGTCGCACGACGACGCCACCTTGGTGTTGTTCTGCGCCAACGGACAGCGCACTCTCCTGCACAACGACCTGTTGGCGCCGTTTCGGTTGTTGCGCGAACCTACCGATGCTTCGCGCATCGAGGCCCCATCGCGCTGAACCCGCGGCCCTCCATGGCTCGGCGTCGGAAGGGCGTCCAACGTAGCGGCAACCCAAGGGCGTCTGCGGCAAGAGCCGCCGTTGTGGATGTTGGGGTTATCGCGTCTCACCGATTTGCCGATCATAATGGCTACGCCAGCACGGGAATCGTCTCGGCTGGGGATACGCCAAGATTGCGAAGCAACGTAGCGGTTCATGGGAATTGACCCGATTTTCGCGGCGAAGTCGGCGAGAATGGGACTATCCCGCTGTGCCGGTAAGGAGACAGGGCCATTATGTGGTCCGAAAAGGCCCGATTGCTCAGCCATTCCCCGGCCGGTGCACGGTTTCGGGATGCTTGTGCTTGGCCCAGCGAACCACGATCGGGTCACGGGGCAGGCGAGGTCGGGCCTCTCCTGCTTGACAGAGCCCCGATCGGGGAACCATCAGGGCTGCCCCATCGTCCTGCGACCGTTTGGAATCCCACGTTTTCTTATCCGGTGCGAACGGGCGTGCCGGACCTGGGATGGGAGGGTGTGGCTGGTCACGCGGTTGGTTTCGTTCCACGCGGAACTGGTATTGGTCCCACGGACCGAGCGCAGTATGCTCCGGCAAATCGATCCAACTCCCAACGCGCCTGATGGTGCTGCTCAATCAACCCAAACTTCCTGTTTTCCCTTGACTATCCAATGAAAATTGGGATCTTTCTCCCCAATTGGCTGGGCGACCTGGTGATGGCGACCCCCACGTTGCGGGCCATGCGACGCCGATTCGGCTCCAGCGCTCGGCTGATTGGAATCATGCGTCCCCACTTGGCCGAGGTGTTGAACGGCACCTCATGGCTTGACGAACAGTGGTATTTCAATCCCCGGGCCGAGGATCCCGAAGTCCGTCACTGGGCCGTGATTCGGAAAATGCGCCAGGAACGGATCGATGTCGCGCTACTGTTGCCAAATTCCCTGCGGACTGCGGTGGTGGCCCGATTGGGTGGGGCGAAAGAGCGGATTGGCTACGCCCGTTACGGACGCGGTCCTTTGTTGACCCGAAAGGTGGATTCTCCCCAATCCGGCGGACTCACCAAGCCGTGTCCCATGGTGGACTACTTCTTGAAGCTGAGCGAGGCGATGGGCTGCCCCCCCGAGTCCCGGCGGCTGGAATTGGCAACCACGCCCGACGACGAACGCTCGGCCGACCTGGTGTGGGAACGGCTGGGGTTGCGGACCGACGGCCGCGTGATGACGTTCAACTGCAGCGGGGCTTACGGCTCGGCCAAGCTCTGGCCGGTCGAGCACTTCGGCGATCTGGCCAAACGCGTGGCGACCGATCTCGACCATGACGTGTTGGTCCTTTGCGGACCGAAGGAGCGGCGGATTGCGCGGGCCATTGCGGCCCGGGCAGCCCACCCTCGGGTATTCTCCATGGCCGACCAGCCGATCGACTTAGGTACGGCGAAGGCGTGCATCCGTCGGGCGAGGGCGATGGTCTCGACCGACAGTGGCCCGCGCCACGTGGCCGCGGCATTCGGCAAGCCGGTCGTGACCCTCTACGGACCCATGCCGCCGGTTCTCGGCGAGAATCCCACGGTGCTTGCCATTGACCTGCGTCTGGACCTCGACTGCATCGGCTGTCAAAACCGGGTGTGTCCGTTGGGACACCACAAGTGCATGAGAGACCTGACGCCGGACATGGTCTACCGCGAGATTGCCCGCGTGGTCCGCGAAGACCGCACCGCCTACGCGGCGTGAACGCGGCACGCGGCGTGCACGCCCGGAACAAAGCGCCAAGCCCGACCGACGCCAAGGCCGGGTCCGTTCCGGTTGTCAGCGGCGCTGCGTCCGAAGGTCGCACTCGTCGAAACGTTCCGAGCGAAGGTTCACGCAGCGAACGCGAACCAGTCCGACCGCGGCATTGGGAAAAAAACGGTCCACATATCCGGCCTCGGCCGCTTCCGCGGCCGTGCCTGGCCGATCCGGCAGGCTGGATTTGAGAAGGACCAGCTCCGCGGCGCGCAAGAATCGCGCGAGTCGGGCGGCGATGGAGTCGCTGGTCACGTCCCACGAATGAGGCAGTGGGGCGATCTCGCGCCAACCCGATTGCCGCAACAATACGGCCTCGTCGCGGAGGTACGGTTCGGGATCCAGGATTGCCAGGGGCAGAGCCTCGTGTTCGGCGGCAAGCTCGTGGAGGTGCTTGAGAAACCTCGCCTCGGGAAGGAGGTTCGCCACCAGTTCCGCCGTCACGCCCAGCAGGCGGATGCACAGCCAATGGGCCGCTTCCTCGGCCAGGGGATGCACCGCATACGCCTCGCGGATGGCGTCCGCCAGGCGGCCGCCGCCGACCAGCATCAGGTTGGTCATGGGCGTTTGGGCCGCCAACCACGCGCGAAGACGGGGCGCCAACTCAGGGAAGTCCAGCAGGCTCCCGCCAAGCTTGACAACGCGCAGGGCGGACATCGGAATCCTCCAAACTCTCGCCGAGGCGGTTGGGCGGCCCAACGGGCATGGACGCCAGCCCCAAGGCGAGATGCACAGATTGTCCTTCAATCCCCGTTTTCGCGAGCCAACACCGCCAGGGCGTGGGCCGTGGCCGCGCGGGAGACTTCCCTCCCCAGGACCCCGCCGAGCGAAATCACGGGCGCGTCGATTCGGTTGCGCGCCAGCGCGCGGCGGGCGAGGAACTCGCCCAACCCCGAAACCACGACGCCCGAAGGCCGCGCCCCCTGCGTCTCCAGGACCGTTCGCACGGCCGCGGCCACCTGATCGCATTGGGCGTTGGCGACCTGGTGGGCCATCGCCAAGGCATCGGCCCGGCTGACCATAGTCCGGTCCGCGCAAATCATCCTGGCGAGGCGATCGTGGGCGTGCTGCCTGGTGGCCGGTCGGCCGTCGGCCGTGTGCGCGCTCCCAGGTTCCTCCGGCAGATCGCCCAGCAGCAGGTAGGCGTCCCACGTCGTGGCGAACAGTTCCTGAGCCACCGGGCAACTCGTTTGCCGCGAGGGCCACCCCAGGCGGCCCACCACCGCGCAGACGGGACTCCGCTGCACGCCCGTGTAGACCAACTCGCCGTGCGCGAGTCGCTCGGGATCGGTGCGACCGCGGGCGGCGACGCGGCCGTCGCGCAACGGAATCACGTCGCAGGTGGTGGACCCGATGTCGATCAACAAACCCGCCCCTGCGGGCACGAACCGACCGGAAAAACGGGCCAAGGCGTGCCAGTTGGAGGCCGCCGCCAGGAGCGGGTTGGCGATCGCCTGGGCGGGCGAGGCCCAAGAGCCGTTGGTCAAGTAAACGCGGATCGAACCAGGCGAGGCGGCGGCCTGCACCGCGTGGACAATGGCGGCAACGCCCTCGGCCTTGGTTGGGAAACAATCGGCCAATTCGCCGGTCATCGTCACAGCCAGGCGCTCGGCTGGCGGGCACGCGGCGAGCAGTTCGGCGATTGCGGCGGGCAAATCAGCGCTGTGCCGCCACAGGGCGAACGGCCGCGACACGGCAAACCCCGCGCCGTCCGCCGCCTTCAGGTTCGCGCCGCCGATGTCCAGGGCAATCCACGCCGTCATCCGCTCCCGGTCCTGAAACCAGCGACCTCCGTAACATCGGGCGCCCCAAGTCGGCAATTTCCATCGGAGTCGAATTGTACCTCAACGGGCCGGAACGACAATCGCGGAACGCGGCCGTTGCACGCGTCGAGAAGGGCAGCGGCGAGATTGGCGTCCGCCGCCGCGCGGAGTCCCACATAGGAGGTGGTCAGCCGGGGATTGATTTCGATCACCACGTCGTCGCGGCCGCTCGGGTCTGCTCCCAGAACCAAATCCACGCCCAAATAGCCCATCGGGCCCGGCAGGGTGGCCACGCTCCGCACGGCTAGCTCCGCGGCGCGCCGGCCAAGGCCGTTTTCCAAGGGGAGCGACCCGCCGAGATAGCAAAACCCCCCGGGGCCGCCAAGGCGCTGTCGGCAAGGCAGGAGGGGAAACAGGCCGGCCGAGCCGCAGAGTACGGCCACGCTTGCCGCCATGCCGGGATGGAATCGCTCGAGCCGGGATGTTTCCCGCAGCCCGGCCGCCCAGCGTTCAGCCGCCGACCGGTTGCCCAAGAGCTGGACCCCTTGCGAGCCGGCGCCAAGGCATGGTTTTCCCACGGCGGGAAACTCGAACGTCCCGGGGAGGATGCCGCGAGGTTCGACCAGGCAGCCGCACGGGACGGGCACGCCAGAACGCCTCAAGCGCTCCGCGGTCGCATGTTTGTCCGAGGCGAGGGCCACGCTCTCCAGCGACGGACCCAGCAGTCTTCCGCCCGCCGCATCGACCCAACGGCAGCGTTCCAGCAGGGCATGGCCCAGTTCCGGCGCGATGACGATCGTTCCGTCGCACGCGGCGGCCAACTCCCTGAAGGCGGTCCGCTCCTCCTCCGCCGAGCGGACGCGGCGGACGGCAGCAGCCTCGATTCCGCCTTCAGCGGGGCCTGGGCCCGCGGTTCGCTCAGTCCCGCGGGGGCAAAAGCGGACCAATCGATCGTCCTGGAGCATGTCGACCTGCGCGCCGACCGCCACGAGATCAGCCGCCAGGGCCGCGGCCATCGCGGCGCCTTCGCGCCGCAGCGAGTCGGGCGGCCACCCCCAACCGTCACCCAGGAATCCGCCGCCCGTCACGAACTCGTACAGGAAAATCCGCAGCACCCGGCCTCCCTCGCTGGGAAAAAAGGCAGTCGTTCACGGGGATTATCCCGATTTTCGCGGCGAAGCCCACGAAAATGGGACGATCCGGTTTGCCGAGAAGCCCTTGGCCGGCAAGCGACGAACGGCCGGCGGAGGAAGCGTGGCCCACGGCCGCCGGCAAGACACGTTACTCGACCACCGACGTTTGCTCCTCGAACACGGTGCGGTAGAGGGGCAGGTGGCGGTAATAAACCTGCAAGGTGAGGATGGCCATGGAGGTCGCGTACATGCGGCCGCCCTGCTTGCCCCAGTCGGCCCCCTCCGGGTTCCAGCTTCCCGCCTTGTGGCCCTCGCGCTGCTGCGTGCGGATGAGGTGCTCGCGCATGCGGTGATTCCAAAGGTCGAAATCGTCGCCTTCCATGTGATGGAGGACCTGGGTGCCGTAGTAGTAATAGTAGGCCGGCCCCAGGTTCGTGCCGCTCTCCGGGGGAAGGTTGGTCATCAAGTACTTGACGCCGGCGAGCAAGGCGGGCATGTCCTTTTTCCAGCCAAGGTACTGGCGGGTGAGCAATCCGGCCGCGGTGACGGAATGGGTTGCGGCGCCGTCGGGCATGTAACTGTAGCGCGACATTCTTGATTCTTCCGGCCCCGCGGCGCAGGAATCGACGAAGCGGGCCGCGCGAGTCAGCGGGTCCTTGTCAATCGTCAGACCGGCGAGCTGGCCCGAGCGGATAGCCAGGAACATCCATCCGACCGCCGACATGTCGCCCGGTTGGCGAGGCCCGTAGCGCCAGCCGCCTTCCTTGTGCTGCGATTGCATGATGTACTTGATCGCGCGTTGAGCGGGCAGTCGGAGGGCTTCATGGCCCGACAAACCGAACGCCTCGCACAAGGCGATGGTTCCCAAGGCGTGCGCGTACATGTTGCCGTCGAGCTTCCCATCGACGTTGGGATCCTTGCTGTCGACCTGCTGGCTGCGGAGGAACTTGAGGCCCTCGAAGACCACTTTCTTGTATTCGGCCAGTTCCGGCGGATCGGCCGGCGCGCCGCGATGGTGGACCCCAGCGCCCAAGAACGGCAGGATGCCGAAGGCCGTCGCCGCCGTGTCGCTCTTGATGGCCTCGCTGTTCTTGTCCTCGCAGTCGCAGCCCTCGATTTCCTCGGAGAAACCCTTGAGCGTCCATCGCCCGTCCTCGAGCTGGTGCTTGGCCAGCCACTTCAGCCCGCGCATCACGGCGGCTTCGGATTCGGGAGTGCCGCCGTAGGCTTCCAGCAGGGCTCGCTTGCTTTCGGCCGTCAGCCGCCCGCCGAAAGAACCGCGCCGGAGCAGGGCTTTCAGGTTGGGGTTCTCCAGGACCTCGCGGGGCAAGAAGCCCTTGCCGGCCAAAGAGACGCGGACAATGATCGGGTCCTCGCGCTTCTTGTCGCCCCCGGCCGCCACCACCTTTGCCGAACGCACCCGCTCCTTGGCTTGTGGTGCCGCGCTGAACTCCAGCGTCGCCATCGTCTGGTCCGCGCTGACCTCCACGGTCTTGACGGAGACGCCCTCGGGCAAGCCGGTGGTGTCGAGCCGGAGCGGGCCCTTGTAAGTGCGGCGTTCAATGGGCACCTGCACCCGCTTCGTCTCGCCAGGCTGGAGCTTGACCACCAGGAACGAGTTGACCCGGAACGGCGTGCGATCGACCAGGAGTGGGGCCTGAACCTCGACGACGCGGCCGTACAGCCTGGTGAACACCTTGACCGAGGCCTTGCCGTCGGGCACGTCGCCAGACGCGGTGACCGGCACCTTGACCGCCCTTTGATCGGCGGCAACCTTCACCGGCTTGCCGGTGAACTTGCCGGGAACCTCCTCGACCTGAATCTCCATCGGTCCCTGAAACTCACCGCGGTCCACCGAGACGTCCAATTCCACGGTGGCGTTCGGCTGGATGGGTGTTTCGGCCGGGGGCAACAATCGCGGCAAGACCACCTTGGGCACGGAGATTTCCAGCGTCTGTTCCGCCTGCGTCGGCGTGGCGGGAACGCGTCGCAGCACGCGGGCCGCGACGGCAGGCGCTGGGGCGGGCGGTGGAGCTTTTGGCTGCGCCGGACCGGGCTCCGGCGCGGCCTTGGCCGGTGGCGCCGCCTCCGGCTTCTTTTCCGGCTGGGCGCCCGGCATCGCGCCCGGCTTGGCGGCGGGCATCGCACCAGGCATAGCGCCCGGCATGGCCCCCGGCATCGCGCCGGGCATGGCGCCGGCCATCGCGCCCGGCTTGGCGGCAGGCATGGCTCCCGGCTTCGGGCTCGGCATCGCACCGGGCATGGCGGACGGCATGGCCCCAGGCATGGCGGATGGCATGGCCCCAGGCATGGCCCCGGGTGCGCCCGGGACGGGACCAGCGGCGGCGGGGGCCGGGCCAACATCCGCGACCACTTTGATGGTCATCTTCAACGGCTCATCGCCCAGTTTTTCAGAGGCCGCGATTTCCAATTGCCCTTCGGACTTGTCCTCCGGAATCTCACACGGCTTGGCGGTGATTTCTTCCGGCACCTCGCTCAGTTGGACGTGAACCGGCCCTTTGTTGCCCTTGCGATCGATCTGCACCTTAACCGTCGCCGTCCCCGCGGGCTCCAGGGTGATCGGCGACAAAGGGGCCATGGCCATCTTGACGGGCGCGGCGGGCGGCGGGGGCGGCGGGGGGGGCGCCTGGACCTGGGGTTGCGGCGCGGTCTTCGCCGCTTCCGGCGGCGGCGCCGATTTGCCGCAACCGAACGACAAAACCAACAAGACCAAGATCCCCGCCTTCATCCGCAGCGACACGGGCCGAGATGGAGCGGGATGAGCCAGAGGGCGCGAGCAATGCGTGTGCGGGAGGGTCTTCACGGCTGCACTCCACCCAGAAACAAGGACTTTCGACCTATCCCAAACAAGGGACCGTTCCCGTGGATCGCCGCTGCGTCTCGCGCGGAGGGGGCGAAGCACGGAACAACGCACCCCCTATGGGATAGATCCTGATCGGTAAGATGCCAACGCGTTGATTGTCAACTCGCTGGAATCGCCCTGTCAACACCCCTCCTCTCCAAAGGAAGGCAAAAGCAAATCGCCCGTCGCGCCCCCGTCCGACAGGACCTGCCGGACGCCCTCGATTCCCCGATCGGAAGAAAGCACGGGAAGGCCAACCATCAGCGGCGGCAGGTTCACCGAACGACCAGGCGGCTTCGGCTCAACGGCGGGGCGCGACGGGAATCTCGATCAGCGGGGTTGGCCGCCGTTCGCTGCTCGTATAGAGCGTCTTTCCGTCATGGCCGTAGCAAATCGCTTCGCCTTGCAACCGAAACGGCAGCGAGATTTCGCGGGGGGGCCGGGCAAAGGCCCGCGTCCATGGCTCGCCTGGGTCGCGCGCGTATTCAAAGGCATTCCCATAGGTCAGGACGATGGCCCTGAGGCCGTCTGGCGAAATGTCCAGGCCGGTAACTTGCCGAAGCGGAAGCACGCCGATCTGCCTGGCTACCAACGCCCTCTTGGGCGGAGGCCTGTTGGGCAGTCCATGGTCGTCCTGGGGCCACGCCAACGCGTAGACGCGGCAGGTCCGCAGCCACTCTTTGCTCACCAGAAGGACGGTCCGGTCGGTCGGGTCCACGCCCACCGCTTCGCAATTGCGGTGGTCGTCCTCGAACGAGAAGTAGATCGTGCGCGTGGGTCGGACCTCTTGGACGCTCACCCCGCGCTGGGGATCGCACGCCGGCTCCTCGACGACGTGCAGCATGTGGACGGCGGCGGCCAGGCTGTTGTTGCCGGTATCCGCGATCACCAGGTAGGGCTTGCCGTCCATGGTGAACGAGGCCGCGTCTTCCCAATCGTTGTTTTGGACGCCAGCCACGAGGCAAGACCCCTTGTCGCGGCCGTGGATGTCGAAAAGGAAGATCCGCGGCTCCGCGCCGGAGTCGTTGTGGGCCCAAAAAAGCCCCGGAAACCGCCGGGAACACGCCATCCCGCTCAACTCGTTGAGCCGCTCCGATTGGAGGAAACCGAGGGTGCGCGGGGGCCCGTAAAGAATGCTGTCCGGTCCGTCCGGCCTGATCTTCCGGGCGGCCTTCTCTTCGGCCAGCAACTTGCGAATGTACTCTTGATCGGACAGGCTCAGGTCCGACAGCGCCACCCGAAAGGTCGGTCCATTGGCGGGCTTGAGGTACACCTGATCGCCATTGGCGTCCACGAATTCCGCTTCAATGCGCTGGTCGCCCGAGCGAGCCGTCCACTCCCGGGCCGCGGCCACGGCCGCCAGGGTTCCGCAGAGGATCGCGGCTGCGGATCTTGTGCATCTCATGGCGCGTCGAAAAAAAAAACAACAGGGACAGGGGCGAATCCAGCTTTCCGGTCGGCGCTTCGCGGCCGCTAGCGGGCCAGGGCGGTCTGTTGGGCAGGCCGTTCGGGGCGATAGGTGTAGTCGGGCCAGAGGGGGCAGTTCAGGTCGGTCCACGTCTTGATCGCCCGCTTGCCTGGCTCGTCCAACGCCACTTCTTGATGGTTCTTGTCCGCCAGGACCTGCCACAGACGGCTCCGCAACGTCCCGAAGGACAGCGGTTCCGCCTTGAAATGACGCACCCCGTAGGTGAAGTCGAAGTAATGGACCCAACCGCCGGAGATCAACGCGCGGTAGGAGGCGGGCACGCGGTCCGCGTCGAGCGTGCCGCGGAGGTCCAGCCGCTTAGGATCGCGCCCGTCGTGGCAACGGACGCAATGGGCGTCGAGCACGGGTTGGACGACGCGTTGGTAATCGAACGGTACAGCGCCCCAGGGCGGCGGTTCCAGGGACCGCGGAGGCTGCGCGAGGGCCACGCCGGACTGGGGCGGCGGCGACGCGTGGCGCTGATCGTGGCAGCCGATGCAGCTCCGCCGCTCGCCCGGCTGCAACTGGATCACGCTCCGCATCCGCTGCAATTCGTTGTAGTCCTTGTCGAGCAATTGGAAATAAAGCACCTTGCCCGCCGGCGCCGTGAAATGGACCGAGCCGTCTTCGGCGACGGGAACCGTGCCGAGCGAAGCCTTGGCCACGTAGCTGGGCCAGCCGCCGGACTCCGTGACCCGGTACAGCCCCGGCCCGATCTCGCTCACCAGCTTCGACCAATCGTGATTGGTCCTCAGCAGCTTCAGCGCGGCGTTCGGCGTGCGCGTCTCGTAGCTGGGCGTCGGGCCGTGGACGAGATGAATGGGCGAGGCGTAGAAATCGGTGAACGGCGGATGGTCCGCGCACCACTCGCCGGTGGACAAGGGGCGCAGGTTCGCCGGCACCTCCTCGGCGACCCGGAGGTACTTCACCCGGCCGCGCGCCACGGCTGGCCCCAGCCCCTGGTACACGTCCTGCACCGAGAACTGGCCCAGCCCTTGCTCGGCCAGGGCCGCGTCGAGGGTGCTGGGGAGCACGGGCGGCCGGGGTCGGGGGCGCAGCGGGCTGGGATGCTGGCTGCTGATCTCCAAATCGGCGTAGATCCATTCGCGATTCCCGTACCGGTCCACCACGTAGAGGCACCAATGGTGCTGGTTGTCGGGATTGTGCGCGACGAGGAAATGGTCGGCGGAGATCGGGTAGGGATCGCGGAACGTGTCGCTGTGCGAGCGGCTCATCTGATAGTGCGGCCGCGTGTCCGGCGTGATGTTCGTGATCGCCCCCGTGTCGAATGGCCCCTTGCTCCGGTCAATCAGCGCGATCGGACCGTTGTGGTCGCCGTGCGACATGAGCGTGCAGACCAGCTCCCGGCTGCCCGGCACCTCGTGGGCCTGGCTGTAGCAGTTCGGGGTATTGTTGCCGAAAACCAGTTCGGGATGCGTGCCGTCGGGATGGATGGACCAGAGGGTGTGGCCGAAGTCGGCCCCCTTGTCCAGGTATTCCGAACGCGTCCAGAGGATGCGGCCGTCGCGCATCACCGAGGGCTTCCATTCGCTCAGGTTGGCGTGCGAGAGGCGCGCGATCCTCCGGCCGTCGGCGTCCATCCGGTAAAGCACGTAGGCCTGGGGGCGCCAGCAGAGGAAGCGGACCTTGCAGCGGGTGCTGGTGAAGGCCACGCCGCCGTCGGGCAACCACGTGGCGTCGAAGTCGTGGAACGGCCCGTCGGTCAGTCTGCGCAGGCCCGATCCGTCGGCCGCCATCGAGTAGAGATGCCAGTAGGAGGCCCAGCCGGGGACCTCGGGCTGATCGGGCCGGTAGGCGAAGATGATCCGCTGGGCGTCGAAGTCCGAGACCGGTTCGCGCACAATCCCCTGGCGGCCGTCGAACAAACGCTGGATGCGGCCCTGTTCCGGGCGGAATCGCCCCTGCGCGTCGCGGGGGATTTCCAGCACGTAGACCCCGCCCCCCGGCTCCAGCACCCCATCCAGGTGTTCGCTGTAATTGTGCGATTCCAGGAACGGATGACGCTTGGCGAACAGGACGCGCTCCAAGGGCGCCAAGGCGGGATCGCGGAGGAACAGTTGCCGTTTGGCCATGCGGGCCGCGAGGTAAAGCGGCAAGGAGAGTTCCGCGTCCGGCGTTTGACGCTGCTGACGACGCAACTCGGCCGCTTGGACCCGTTCCGCGGCAACGTCCACACCGCGTTGCGCCAGGCGCTGGATCATTTCCTCGAACAGCACCAGCACCCGTTCCAGCGGCGCCAAGCGCGCCAGCCGGCTCCAGTAGGGCGGACCGGCCGGCTCCGCCGGCCGATCCACCACCAACGGCGAGAGGTGATCGTCAGCCGGGATCGCGCTCCACGTCGCCCGTTCCCGAAGGAACGCATACTGCACGAACCCGTCCCAGGTTTTCGCGGGCAATCGGTCGAGCTGAAAAGGAGGGAAATGGCGGGCCCGATGGGGGCCGGTCCGCTCACGCCTGGCCGCTGACTGCCAATGCGCGCCATCCCGCGAAACGAGCACCTCGAAGACTTCCGGGATGCGGTCTTGATATTTCCCCGTGCGGTCGCGAGTGATCACGACGCAAGCCACGGCGGCGGGCCGAGGCAATTCGATTTGGGCCCACTCCTCGCCGCCAGTCGCCGCGATCCAACTGTGGTCATTCCCATACAAGCCGTCGTTGAGGTGCGGGACCTGATGGATGGCATAGCCCGGAAGGCAGGACGACGCGCTGGCCACCGCGCCGCGCCGGGCCAGGGCGAGGTTTTCCTTGCCGTCGGGCCCGAACACCTCGAGTTCGTCGATCCCC
>Ga0101944_10000928_pt1 | contig 73260 bp, 72 predicted proteins | sample DewCreD2012metaG_FD_75245 | JGI IMG/M metagenome (GOLD analysis project Ga0101944, IMG submission 75245) | Hot spring sediment bacterial and archeal communities from British Columbia, Canada, to study Microbial Dark Matter (Phase II) - Dewar... ... | reverse complement strand
ACACCATCAGGTACATTAAAATTTTTTTGCTGTAAATTCACCAGGTGTTCACCCGGCGATGTATTGGTCAGGTCAATAAAAGCTTTTAGTTCATAGGGCTGAATACTCTCCATTTCGCTGGCTGAGCCCGATACCGATATGCGCACCGTTTGAGGCTTTTCCCCTATTATCACCATTTTAGATGGTAGATTGTACTGAACGGGTATTGTATAGGTACGATGTATCACCTGACTGGCATTTATGGCAATAGCAAGCCATATACAGCACCCAACAACAAGGCTTAAAAAAGCCTCAGCCAGACGAATGCTTCTGGACCTTTGTTTTGATGATACAGGGAAAAGGAAGCTTAAATTTTGCAGGTGGCTTTTTATTTCACTCTCCAATTTTTCTTCATTGTCAAGTTGTATGTAACTGCCTGAATGGAAGATAGATACTTTCCCACGTTCTTCAGATACTGTAATAATCAGCGCATCACACATCTCAGATAACCCTAAGGATGCATGGTGCCGTGTCCCAAATTGGTAATCCAGCTTTTCAGATGACGATAGCGGCAACCTGTACCCAAAGCCAACTATTTTGCCGTTTTCCACTAAGATTGCGCCATCATGGCCTGGTGAATGGGGGTCAAATATGCTCACAATAAGCGGCACGCTTATCTCTGCATTAATGATAAAGCCTCCATTAATTTTGTTTGCAACATCATCTTTTCCCGGTATAACGATAATTGCTCCCCAGCGGCGCCCAGCCAGTATAAAAGCTGCTTTTGTTATCTCATTAATAAATCCGGATGATTCTTTGAGAAGTTTTTTAACCTTAAACGCAGAAGCTGCTCTTTCAAATATTTTTCTAATTTCAGGCTGAAATATAACGATTAGCGCTATTAACGCAATATTACTGACATTATTAAAAATCCATTCAACCCCGGGAAGCCTGATAAATCGGGCTACCAGATAAAATAATAATGCAACGATTATGCCCAACCCAATACGCCATGATCCGGATGAACGCAGTGTTGTATAGAACAAAAATACTATAAATGACAGTATGGGTATATCAATTAAACTTCGCCAGTCAAATAATGTTACTATTGCCTGAATATTCATGGTAGTTTTCTTTCTTAGGTTATACTGTATATTTATGCAAATGCCATTTTATGCAATTACTTTTTTACACTTTGATTCAATCAAAATAATTTTGTTACAGTAACTATCGCCCTGCATATATTTTTTTATTGATTTTTAACAGTAGAAAATATGTACTAAAGCCTGACACTGCATTTTACAAAAGGAGACCATGTATGCCATCAAAATCAAACGACATAATATTTCCAAAAGGTTTTTTATGGGGCACCGCAACTGCTGCTCATCAAATAGAAGGCGGGAACACCAATAACAACTGGTGGCTTTTTGAAAAGACAGGTAAAATAAAAAATAATGACAGTGCCCTGGTTGCGTGTGACCATTGGAACCGCTACAAACAGGACTTTGACCTTTTAAAAAAGCTTAATTGCAATGCCTATCGCATGTCCATTGAATGGTCACGAGTTTTCCCACAACCCGTCACGCTGGATAAAAAGGCATTAGATTATTATGTAAAAATGATTGATGAGCTTTTAAAACGAAAAGTAACCCCATTTGTTACATTGCTGCATTTTACATTACCTATATGGTGGTTTAATGAAGGTGGGCTACTCAACCGTGACAAGGAACATTTAGAACATTTTGCACAGTTCTGCCGCATTATTGCACAAACATTCAGAGGCAAAGTCAAATACTACAATACTATTAATGAGCCAAGCATTGTCATGTTAGGCTACATCACCGATATCTTTGCTCCGGGTGAAAAAAATATACCAAAAGCCATTAAAGCTTTAGGCACGGTTATGCTGATGCATGCAATTGCCTATCATGCAATAAAATCTGTTGACTCTGATGCAAAGGTTGGCATTGTCCATAATGTCCAGATTGTTAAGCCATATAATCCTGCTAGCGCTGCCGATCGTATACTTGCAAAAATCGCCGATTACATGTTTAACGGTGCTGTCATAAGAGCACTACAAAAAGGAAAGCTTCCTTTACAGATACTATCGCATCATGAAGAATTAATGAATACTAATGATTTCATTGGCGTCAACTTTTATAATTTTACACGGGTATCGCTTAAACTTAAAGACCTTGCAACATCAGCCACTGACAATCCACTGTGTGGAAAGGACAAACTGTGTGCAGGCCTTGGATGGGAACCATACCCTGAAGGCTTTTATCTTGCAATTAAGCGCATGCATCAGGCATTTCCCAACCTGCCCATCTATATCACCGAAAATGGTATAGGCACTGATGATGATGCCTGGCGGCAGAATGTGCTTGTTGACCATCTCAAAATGATGCATAAGGCAATACAGGAAGGCATTAATATTAAAGGCTATTTCCACTGGTCGCTTATTGACAATTTTGAATGGGCACAGGGGTATATGTCACGCTTTGGGCTTGTTGCGGTTGATTTTAAAACACAAAAGCGCACCATAAAAGGGAGTGGAAAACTTTATGCAGCAATTGCAAAGGCAAACGCCATACCAGCATCTATACTCAACAAATTTCCTCAGGAAATTTATAAACCAAATATTTAATGTATATTAGTGCGATAGTTACTAAAAAAAGGGCAGGGTACAAACCCTGCCCTTTTTATTGCTACAGTAACAATTTTCTTAGGCTTTCTTACTATCGCCAGCCAATGCTTTTGCAATTGTGTAGGCTTTCTTCTGCAAATAGGGAATGCCCATGGTAAATACCGATAGCGTATGGTAGATGCTGTTGATCTCTTCATATTTAGAAAGATCAATCTTTTGAGCATCTTTGCCAATAGGCAATCCATATTTTTCAGGCTTATCCCTGAGAACAGTTATCACACCAAGGCCGCCAAATTCCTCAAGCCCGTAGACACTTGCATTGGGAAAATCCTTCTTAAGTTCTTTTACCCTTTTGAGGGCTTTTTTCATGATAGCCTGCCTGTGACCAAATTCCAATGCACCCGAAGGGCAGGTTGACACGCAAGCAGGAATATCGCGCTTGTTCAGTGTACATGCATTGCACTTATGTGATTTTCCTCTATGTATGATATGTTGTCCCACATCATTTTTATGATCAATTTCACTTAAACCCGGAACATTATATACGCATGCACTCACACATGCACCACAGCCAATGCACTTTTCCTGGTCAATGACTGTCCAGCCATCAACCTTAGATATTGCCATCTGAGGGCATACTGCCATACAGTTAGCTTCTGCACAGTGATAGCATTTAGTATGCTTGATGTTCCATACTGGGCGATCCGTATTACTCCTATCTAAGGGGTAAAATACCACATGGTTCCAGGTTAATGCTGAAAGAGTAGCAGGGTTAGTATACTCGGTTCCACCAAAGAAACTTGTTTTTTCACCGGGTAAGCCATTCCACTGCTTACATGCAACCTGGCAACCCCTGCATCCCTGACACTTTGATATATCAACTAAAAACGCTTTCTCTGACATTGTTCCACCTCCCTACTTAAGCCTTTCTAATATCAACCAGGAATACTTTGTATTCTGGTATAAACGTATTGGGATCACCGCAATGTGGTGTCAGGAAATTACAGGTGGATCCAGATGCATGCCCTGCATAGCCAAAATGCCATACCATGCCAACCATTTCAACCATCTGTCCGTTAACCTTTAATGGCTGGACACGATCGGTCACAAGGGCATAGGTTTCTATTGAACCACGCTGTGATGATATGATAACCTTATCACCATGCTTAATGCCTTTCTTTGCTGCCAAACTTGGACTGATTTCACAGAACATATCCGGCACAAGCTCATCCAACCAAGGTAGGTTTCGTGTCATTGCGCCTGCCTGCCAGTGCTCGGTTACCCGGTATGAAGTGCCAATGTATGGGAAGCGTGCAGTTGTTCCATATTCTCCTGCAGTTCCCGGCAATAGTGACACTGCTGGATTATACTGCTGTGAATTAAATACATTTCGGGTTACCGATTCAACAGCTTCATAATGTTCTGGGAATGGGCCATCATTAAGTGTTGGAGCAAACAATCGTGCAACACCCTCAGGTATCATAATAAAGGGCAATTTTTTTCCTGCTGGAGCAGGGCCATCAGGCACATCACCTTTCCACTCGTCACCATCCCACCATATTACCGGCTTTTTGGGATTCCATGGTTCACCCTTCATATTGACACTGGCACGGTTGTAAATAATCCTTCTATTCATTGGCCATGCCCATGCCCACTGATGGTACATACCCATCTTGGTTTTGTCTTTTTTGCTCCTTCGGGCCATATTGTTGCCGTCTTCATTATAACTGCCACTATAAATCCAGCATCCACAGGCAGTTTTCCCATCATCCGTTAACTTGGTAAAGTTTTCAATTTGGTCGCCATGTTCAAAATTCTTTTCCCATTCAAAACCATTAATCTCCTTTGCAACCATATGTGGGTCAGGCTCATGATGGTCTTCAGGAGTAAAGTTCCAGTATGCCTTTAAAATTGGATCAGGGTTGGCAACCTTTTTGCCAGCTTTGACATCATCTTCATAAAGCTTGCGTACACTTCTAAAAAGACGGTCAATAAATTCTAAGTCAGTGATAGCTTCTCCCGGCGGGTTTTGTGCTTTGTATCGCCATTGTGCCCATCGTCCCGAGTTAGATACACTGCCTTCTTTTTCAACTGAAGATGCCATTGGCAGTAGGAATACCTCTGTCTTTATTGCCTTGGGATTTGCACCAGGGCGTTTCCAGAATACAGATGTTTCAGTTTCCCATAGGTCAGCACATACAAGCCAGTTAAGCTTTTCTAAAGACCTTGCCTCTTTCATTGCATTAGGGCCACCTACTACCGGGTTGGTACCCATTAAGATCATACCTTCAATCTTACTTCCGGCATAAAGCTCTTCGTAAATATGAACATGAGCGTGTGGCTTTGATGCTTTTGGAAGCCAGTCAAATCCAAAATCATTTTCTTTTGTAGCATTATCACCAAACCATGCCTTTAACAAATTTATCATGTATTTGGGTTTATTCTGCAACCAGTTCACGCTCATGGAATCTTTTGTAGTAGGGGTATTGTTGGCCATCCAGGCTTTTAAATCGGTATCTTTTTTAGGGCCAAATACCTTTGGAGCATCTAAATACCCTGGAAGTATATGCCACAACAATCCATGGTCGGTAGAACCCTGAACATTGGATTCACCACGCAGTGCATTAATGCCACCACCAGCCATTCCCATATTGCCCATAAGCATTTGCAAGATACCATATGCACGGATATTCTGAACGCCAATGGTATGCTGTGTTGCGCCCATTGCATACATTATGGTAGCAACTCTATCAGGTTTATGAGTACTGGTATAAAGCTCAGCAACCTTTAAGAATGTATCAACCGGGCATCCTGTTACAGCACTTACCTTTTCAGGTGTATATCGGGACATGAATTTCTTTAATAGCTGATAGACACACTGAGGATTCTGTAACGATTCATCCTTTAGTGGTATACCATCTGCATCCAGCTGATATTTCCATGTCTTCTTGTCGTATTTGCGTTCAGCAAAGTTATAGCCGCTGAAAATTCCATCATTAAAACTAAACGCAGGATCAATCAGATATGCTGCATTGGTATATTTAACCACATATTCTTTTTGAATGAGGTCATTTTGCAAAGCGTAGTTAATGATACCGTTAATAAACGCAATATCTGTTCCCGGGCGTATTGGCGCATAAAGGTCAGCCAAGGAAGAAGTGCGGGTAAAGCGCGGGTCAACACTGATAAGCTTTCCTCCCTTATCACGTGCTCTTTGCACCCACTTGAATGAAATAGGATGATTTTCAGCAGCATTGCTTCCAATAATCAAGATCACATCAGCATGCTGAATATCAATCCAGTGATTTGTCATAGCGCCACGACCAAATGAAGCCGCCAAACTGGCGACAGTTGAGCTGTGTCAAAGCCGTGCCTGATGTTCTAACCGTGTTATACCAAGTAGTCTGGCACACTTTGACCATACATAGCATTCCTCATTATCAAGCGCTGCACCGCCAAATCCTGCCAGCCCATCACAGCGGTTTACCGTTATGCCATTTTCCTTTTCAACAAAAGTCCTGTCGCGCGTTTCTTTCACACGCTGGGTTATCATTTTAATGGCATCATCCCAGCTAAGAGTTTCCCACTCCTCGGCAAAAGGTTTGCGATAGTAAACCTTGTCAAGACGCCTTTTCACAGGATTGACTGCAATCTGGTATAATGACATTCCCTTTGAACAGAGAGCACCTTCATTAATTGGATGATCAGGGTCGCCCTCTGCATTAATAACCTTGCCATCACGCGATGATACAATAATACTACACCCTACACCACAGAATGGACATATTGTAGTGGATTCCTTTGCCCCTCTTAACTTATCAGTAGATTTACATCCCGTTAAGAAGGTTACCCCACCTAAAAAAGTCCCTGCTGCAGTGACACCGGATAATTTAAATAGATCTCTTCTGGTAATCGGCATGAGTACCTCCTATAAATTTAAGCACTGCAATAAAATTGCATGATACAAAAAAGTACTACACTAACATATAAAGATTTGATTTGGGAAGTTGCAAAGGTTTTAAACACCTCCCCTATTTTATTAAAGATACAAGATAATAGACTATCCCCCTTTTCACAAGAATAGTCTTTATCCCTTCTTTCCAAACAGGGAGGCAAAAAGATTTCTCTTTTTACCCTATCGATCCTGCATTCATAGCGTTATGTGCCGTAGAATACAAGATTCAAAGAGATTATAACAATGATAATATTATAGTAGTACTTGTCAAACATTATCACACATACATATATAAAAATTAAATGATACCGTCAAAAACCATTGACAAATACTAAATAGGCTAAAATAGTGCAAAAAAAGTTAAATTGAATAAAAGGTGTCTTCATGTCATCATTAAACCATGCCGCACATCTAAAAGACAAAGAAGATTTTATAACCAGTCACCAAATTCTGCCTCATGATATCTATTCATTTTATTTATCGCTCTTCCAATTTCAGGATGAAATCGTTACACAGTATGAATTTATACTGAACAATGTAACAATCATTACCGATACCTCACACTATCCAGTGATAGCACCTGAAAACCTGCATTTTAATGACCAGATACTATCGCTAATAAAAAAATCGTTTAAAGAAATTGCAGCAATAATACAAACCTATCATCCTCACTATTCGTTCAATGTATTCCTTGAACATTGTGAAAAAAATGAAAACCTCTACAAGGACTTGATTATGCAATTACTGAATAAGGATGCAACCCTTGAAGATATAGCCCATAACAATTCCATTGACACCGATGAACTTATATTTTTGATTATTAATGTATATAGGCCGCTTTTTGTGGCATTGCGCAATGCAGGTATCCCTGAAGACACCACATTTGCTGAACATCACGAAACATATTGCCCGTTTTGTGGATTTTTACCGGATATGGCCACAATTGTTGAGTCTAAGAATAACAAGCGATTACTTCACTGTTCACTATGCGAATGCCAGTGGGAATTCAAACGAGTTTTATGTGTTAACTGTGGTAACGAAAACACCGATACCCTTGGATATTACAGCTATGAGCCAGATGAAAAATACCGTTTTGATTATTGCAACAAATGCAAAACATACATAAAAACAATCCGTATAACGAAACAGAATGATGAATCTTGCTTTGACCTGACTGTAGAAAATCTCATCACCAGTTTTCTGGATGCTTCAGCATTAAAAATGGGGTATTCACGGCAGTAAGGTATGGAATCAATTGAAGCATTTATTTTAGCTGGCGGTAAAAGTTCCCGTTTTGGCAGTGATAAGACATTATTCATGTTTAAGGCAAAACCGCTTATTGAACATGTCATTGACACTTTAACGCCATTATTTACGTCTATAACAATTATTGCAAACAATCCTGATAAATATGCCTATCTTGCAAAACCTGTACATGCTGATATAATCCCTGGTCTTGGCCCTCTTGGTGGCATATATACCGCACTCACGTATGCAAAAACTGAATCTGTCTTTGTATGCGCAGCAGACATGCCTTTTTTGAATCAGGAATTTATTGCATTCATGCTACAGATTCCCCCCATGTATGATTGCATCATTCCCTGTTGGGAAGGCAATACCGAGCCGCTGCATGCCATTTATTCAAAAAGCTGCTTGCCCCACATCCAGAAGCTTTTTCAGGAAAAGAAGTACAAAATAAGCTACCTCTTCCAGAATGCTGATGTGCGATACATCATGGATGATGAACTCACATTTTATGCAGAACACCCATCTGATCTTTTTTACAACATCAACCAAAAAAATGACATCCCACCTGACAGTAGTATTCAATAACGGCTTTTGTGGCGATAGTTACTGTTAATATGTCCAACCTAAAATTCCAAGTGCAAGGATATTCATTGCAAGTGGTACTCCGTAGATAATGCTTACAGCAATAATTTTCTTCTTAATAGTTGAAAGCCCAATCACAATGTTTGCAAAGAAGAAAAAGTGAAAATACCCAAATAAAAAGATAAGCCACACCCCTTTCCATGAAAGGTACCAGTATTCATATTCCCATACTAAGTGCCCACCAATGTTAAGAAGGCATTCAACAAACACACAGAATGCTGAATACACTACTGCCCAGAACCACTTCTCAGGAATACCAAGTATTTTAATATTCTTCCCGGTCAGTGTGTGATAAAAGATAATCCCCAACAATGTAAACATAAACATAATCTCAATGTTCCAACCTACCATAGTCCTCAGCGCAGTATCACCCGGCGTAGTCCACACTGCCGAGCGCTGTGTCAGGTGCATCACCCATCCGTTCCACGTTTCATTAAAAAAATCCACACCAAATATGGTTGCACCTGCAAACACAGCATTCCAGTCTCCGGTTTTACGGGCTTCTTTAATTTCTTTTGTGTAGATGTAAAAGACAATAGCCAATAGCGGTATAATATACCATTTTACCATTGATAAATCACGTAAACCCTGTAAAGCCTGCAGAGTAGCCTGTGTCATACAAAACCTCCATAATTAATATTGACATACAATTGGCATCGTATGATATGCCATGTATTAATTTTTGCAAATATTTTTTTATGTGGTATAGTTCACTATCAATATAGTAGATGTGCAAAAATACCACATGATACCACACTAAAAATATTATTTTACGTTAAAGGAAGTTATACACTATGAAGCTGTTTATTCTGATTTTTTACGGATTAATACTATTACTTTTATCAATTTTTGGTGCCCATCGCTACCACACATTGTACCTTTTCCTAAAATATTCCAAAAGGAAAATGCATCCTAAGTCAATGTTTAAAACCCTACCCAAGGTAACGGTTCAGCTACCCATTTTTAATGAACAGTATGTTGTTGAGCGCCTTATTAATACTATAACGCAATTAGATTATCCAAAAAAGAAGCTAGAAATACAGGTACTTGATGACTCCACTGACGAAACTACAACTATTGCTGAACGTATATGTAAACAAAAACGAAAAGAAGGCTATAATATCAAATTCATTCATAGAACCGATAGAACCGGATTTAAGGCAGGTGCGCTTGAAAACGGACTTAAGCTTACCGATAGCGAATTTATAGCAGTCTTTGATGCAGATTTTTTACCCAATCCTTCATTTTTGCAAAAAACCATCCATTACTTCACTGACCCTGCAATTGGGATGGTGCAAACACGATGGGATCATATTAACCGTCACTATTCTTTGCTAACTGAATGCCAGAGTATTCTGTTAGATGGGCATTTCATGATAGAGCACACTGCGCGCAACCGTTCAGGCCGCTTCTTTAATTTCAATGGCACAGCAGGTATATGGCGAAGGCAGGCAATCATTGATGGCGGTGGCTGGCAGCATGATACCATCACCGAAGACCTTGATTTGAGTTATCGATCTCAAATGAAAGGATGGAAATTTTTATATCTTCCTGACGTTACTGTACCTGCAGAACTTCCCATTGAAATTTCGGCATTTAAAGCTCAGCAATTTAGATGGGCAAAAGGTTCCATTCAGGTTTTCAAAAAATTGTATAAAACTATCCTGCATTCACACTTACCACTCAAAGTTAAACTTGAATCGTTTATGCACTTAGGGGCAAATTTTGCATATCTTTTAATGGTATTTCTTACCCTTCTAATGCCTGTTGCACTATGGGTACGCTATTACGGTGGATTTAAAAAATTTGCTTATTTAGATTTACCCATATTTCTACTTGCAACACTGTCAGTAATGATTTTCTACTATTTTACAGAGCTTATTGTTCTTTACCAGAACAAAAACATTTATGATTCCAAAATTAAACCTTTGCTTTATCTGCCCATGGTACTCTCACTGGGTATAGGTTTATCCATCAATAACAGCAAAGCCGTCATTGAAGCGTTGCTTGATAAAAAAAGCGATTTTAACAGAACACCCAAATATAATGTGGTGGCACTTAACAGAATTAATGCAATAGACCATGTGAAAACTCTTTTAAAGAACAAATACAGTTTACACACAATCAATTGGGTATCTATTATTGAATTTGTGTTAGGGCTTTATATGTCGTTAGCTGTGTATTTTGCATTTGAAAAACATCTGTTTATATCTATCCCGCTAATCATGCTGTTTCAGGTGGGATATTTGTATACATCACTATTTACCATCATTAACAGCATAACACATCAGGTACTCATGTATATCAGTATTTTACGCCGTGGCCTGGTAAATGAATAAAGGCAGGATTATTTTTCCTGCCTTAAAACTAAATTTGCTATTATATTTGACAATTTTCGTGGCAGCAATCGCGGCAAAAAAAGATGAATACCTGTATTCATAAGCCCTGGTACATATAATCTTTTACCTTTTTTTATAGCTTTGATTGCTTTACGTGCAATATCTTCAGGCTTTGCTAACCCCGAAATGCGGTACCACCATATTTTATCCGGGAAATTATTTTTTTTAAGCAGCGGCGTGTCCGTGTATGAAGGGTTTATAGTATGAACACTGACGCCCGTACCACTGCATTCCTGATCCACAGCTTCACTCAAGCTCTGCACAAATGCCTTAACCGCCCCATACACGGCGTGGTGTGGTGTTGGCTGAAATGCTGAAACAGAAGATATATTAATAATAACCCCTTCTTTTTGTTTTATCATGTCCTCAATAAATAAGCGCATGAGGGAAAAATACGCCATAAGGTTAATATTAATTAATGCTTCCTGTTTTTTGTGCGATAGTTCATGGAAATACCCATAGGCGATAATACCGGCATTATTTACAAGACAGTAAATCTGTTTCTGCAGCTTTTTACATTGCTGATAAAATTTTTCTGCTCCACCCTGCTTTGCAAAATCCTGATAGATAGTAACTATCTCAATATGGTATTTATTTTGAAATTGATCCTTTATGCCTTCCAGTATATGCTTTTCACCAGGAAGAGCCCCAAGTATTAGATGGGCCCTTTCCTTAGCAAGGCACTCTGCCAGTGCCCTTCCTATACCGGAAGAGGCCCCTGTGATGACCACCCACCTGTTGTTAAAGTTAATTGCCATTGACTACAATATCAGTAACTATCGCACCTTTTCTAATATATGAATACACATGGCTGCTTCTTCAACGCCTATGTTGCCCCCGCCATTTTCTGCCAGGCCTAACCTTGCGTTTTCAACCTGGCGTGCCCCTGCTTCGCCACGCAATTGCAGCACAAGCTCATGAATCTGTGCAAGGCCTGACGCGCCTATAGGATGCCCTCTACACTCCAGTCCACCACTGGTATTAATGGGCTTTTTGCCACCTAACGTTGTTGCACCACTTTCAGCAAAGGGTCCACCTTCCCCAACAGGGCAAAAACCCATTGACTCAGTCTGGTGCAATTCGCCCCAACTTGTTGCATCATGAAGCTCAGCTAAACTTATATCATCAGGGCCAACACCAGCCTGTTCATAAGCTAGCTTTGACAGCCGTTCCCCAATATCCGGCGCATCCAAATCTCTATCCTCACCCTGCCCCATGACGGATGCAATTATTTTCACGGGGCGAGCTCCCGTTAATTTCTTCAAGAATTTCTCAGAACATACAATTGCAGCAGCCGCACCATCACCAACAGGTGCACACATGGCACGTGTTAGTGGCCAGGCAACTAATTTATCAGCCAATACTTCTTCAACAGTCATTCTATGCTGATACTGTGACAAAGGGTTGAGTGAGCCATGAAAATGATTCTTTGAGCATATAACTGCCAATTGATGTTGTGTGGAGCCAAATCTGTCCATATGCCACCTCGCTCCAACAGCATATGCATCCATAAATACGCTACGTCCCTCACCTGGTTTACTCTCATCTTGTGGTATAGTTATTTTAAATGATTTGCTCACTTCAATTATCATATTAATATGCTTTTCAAAATTTTCAACATCCATACATGATGCATAGGCAGCAAGCGATAGTGCCTTATTTGGATTTGTAATTTTTTCTGACCCTACCGCTATTGCCACATCATACATGCCCGCTTTTATACCAGTAAATGCCAGATGCAAAGCTGATGAACCGCCTGCACATGCATTTTCTACATTAACTACAGGAATTTTATCAATCCCCATTCCTCTGAAAATAACCTGTCCGCGTATGGAGTGCTGTCCTGAGAACATCCCCCAGAATGTGTTGGAAAAAAAGCCTGCCTGAATATCTTTTTTATCTAATCCTGAATCTTCTAATGCCAATTGCATCGCTTTTTCTGCCATTGTCCTTACTGTTTCATCAGGATATTTGTTAAAACGTATCATACCTGAGCCAATTATATAGACATTACTCATCTCCCAATTTCTCCTTAATAATGATATTTCCTGCTGTCATTGATAAAGTGTCATTTGACCCATCCTCAATCATCCCCGCACGGGCATCTCTAAATAGCTTCTCAATTGGGAATTCTTTTGATAGCCCATAGCCGCCAAAAAGCTGGATGGCATCACTGGTTACTTGAAAAGCCGCCTCGGTGCAGTACACTTTAGATGCAATAGAATATTTAACATCAGGCGGAGTTGTATTCATATTGTATATCATGGCAGCGCGGGAAAATGATCGTGCTGTCTCAACTTTCACAAACATATCAAATAACTTTTTCTGGACCCATTGATGGTCACACAATCGTTTCCCACCCTGTATGCGTTCAGTACAATATTGTAATGTCATATCATAGGCAGCCTGAGCAAGGCCTGTAAAATAGGCACCCATTGTTGCATTAGCATGCCCCAACGTTAACTCTGTCATTGCTTCGTAACTTTCAGGGTCAATTATCATGAATTCTTCAGGGCATACAACGTTATCAAAAAATATCTCACCCTGTGGAAGTTCCCTTTGCCCCATTTTTTCTAATGGTTTACCTCGTGTAACACCATCCTGGTTTAAATCAATAAGGCATATACCACCTCCTGACAAACCTTTTGAAGGGTCCAGATTCAGAAATAATGCACAGTTAGAAGCAACTGGACCATTTGAAATCCATGCTGACTTTTGCCCTGAAATAATCCATTCACCATTTTTCTTTTGTGCCCTGACCTGTTGCGTTAGCGAGGCATCTTTGAAAAAACTTGTCCGCGGCGCTAAATTATCGCTTCCATGGTCAGGCTCAGTAATTCCCCAGCAGCTCATGACACTGGCATCTTTGCAGTTTACAAAAGGAATAACGAACTTTTCTATAAGCTTATCTTCAGCCAGCATAGTTGCATAGAAGGCTGCAAAGCAGCTACAGCCTAATGACACGGCAAAACCCACACTTCCATATGCTAACTCTTCCCAGAAGATATGCACTGCCAACGGGTCTAACCCCAGCCCACCATATTCATCAGAAATCAATACAGTATGATAGCCATTCTGGTACATCTTTGCCATGCAATCCCAGTAAATTGAGCCTTTCCTGACAACGTCCTCTGCTGAAAGTTTATCTAATTCCAGAGAAGCTGGGCGTAAAACCTCCATAGAAAATCTATGCACCTGTTCTTTAAGATGTTGATGTTCATCGGTTAGTTCTATGTTAAGATCTGTATAGAGCATATGAACCTCCGTAGTATACGTTTTTACTTTACATTATGGGCACCTCTAAAAATCGCTTTTTTCCGAAATTAAGCAATCAATAAAAGCGATTTTATCCTATATACTGTGCCCACAAGGGAACTACCAATACTATTATTGTTATTAGAAGTTCCCTTATTATTTATAATCATCATATTTATATATTGTTCCAATCCCATTCAAAAAGTCTTCTTTGAGTATTCGCGTTAATGCTTTCTCAGTAATAGTTTTGGGAATTTCCGGAACAATCTGTAAATATGAAGGGATAAAATTTGCTTCTAAGTTCTGCTTCAGATACTCATAAAATAATTTTGGATTAATTGATTTCCCTTCAAAGCAGGCGATAGCAGCTACAAGATCACTTTCACCAGGAGCACCAGAAGCAGCCGGAACACCATATACCGACACTTCTGATATATCTGGATGTTTGCCAATGACTGTTTCAATATATTCCGGCTGAATAAAATCGCCTGATCTTCTAAGCTCTGACCCCTTACGATAATCAAAATAGTACCAGCCCTCGGCATCCCTGTGTACCATATCGCCGGTTCTGAGCCAGCCGCCACGTGTCTTTTCTTTTGACTCTTCAGGCTTACCTAAGTAATCAACTTTTGTTTCACCTTTTAATAATCTGCATATTAATTCCCCGGTCTGCCCCACAGGGACTTCGTTGTCGTTTTCATCCACTATCTTAAATTCCATTACCCCTGGTACAGGCTTACCAAATGACCCTATGGGTCCTTTACCAATTGGTTTATACGCAAAGCCACCTTCAACCGACCCATACCATTCTAGTATTTTAACATTGAAACGCTTTTCAAAAGCTTCCCATATTGTTGACGGTGTTCCAGCACTTATGACCACTTTCACCGGATTGTCGGCATCATCTGGCTTTTCCGGTTCATTGTAAATTCCTGCCATCATCCCACCTAGAAGCGAAAATGAAGTGCACCCGTACTTTCTACAGATATCCCATATTCTGCTTTTAGTAAATCGTGGACTGAACACTGCCGTTATTCCCATAGATAATGCCGGAAATAGTGTTACTGCTTGCGCATTGCCATGCGTTAGTGACAGCCCATTATACAGAATGTCATCCTTCTGATACTTCCATACAATGCTGTTTAAAATATTGAATAATCCTGTCCGGTTATTTCTGATTGCCACCCCTTTGGGGTCACCAGTAGTACCCGAGGTATATATAATCTGCATTGGATGACGCACATCCATAATCAACTGGTCAACTGTATTCCATGTATTCTTTTCAATTATTTCATTCAATGTATGATATTTATTGGTTACCGGCACATCATGCCCTTTCTTATATACTACACTGATTAATTTTATCGCTGGCAGATCAGGCAAAACCTCTTCCAGACTGCTGAGCAGTTCATCTTCAACAATAACCGCTTTTGCATTACAATTGTGTAGTAAAAATCTTAACTTATCACCTCTACTGCGAGGATCAATGGGAACCATGATAGCTCCTATCGTAGTGCCTGCCAGCAGTGCATAAATAAACTCAGGATAATTTTTCATAAAGACGGCAAATGTATCGCCCTTATCTATTCCATTATCAAGAAACAACCGTGCTATTTTATTTGAATTTTCATAAAGGTCTTTATAGGTACATCGCTCATCTCCCACTTCCCCCTGTTCAAAAATATAAACCAAAGTATCGGGGGCTTCATCTGCCTTAATTTCAACTAAATGTGACGCAATAACGGGATTAAGATGTGCTTTTGTTGCCATACTCCCCTCCATCATTTAATTCTTTGATAACTTTTGTAAACTTCCCTGACTATCATGTTGGTAGTCAGAATATAATCTTTAATTTTTATTCTTCGATAGCACCGAAAAACCCCCTTGTAAAAGTAGGGAATTCCTTGGCAAAAATTTCATCCCAGTGTTCTTTTGTCCAGTATTGGTGCCGGTCAAAGAAAGGATCAACTTTTGCAGCACTCACAGCCACTGATGTTGCAATATCAATCCCTTCCAGTTTATTGAGAGCAAAAGCCGCAAACGCTATTGTACTAAACACCCTGCAATGCAGCCCCAGGCGCCATGCCATTGATGCAGCAGCACCAGCAGCTATATTAATATTAATATTTTTAAACTGGCAACTTGGCCCGCGTGCTGTTAATGCTTCAACTTCTTCAGCTTTATTTAATTCAGCACAGGTTCTATACCCACAGGCACCGCAATTATAATTAAAATCTGATTTTCGTTTATCACCAATTAAAAGCACTGCATGGGGCTCTTTTACCAGTTCCATAACAAACCTACCATCCCTAGCAGCCAGAGGAGACATGTCTCCCAACGAATAACAAAACTCAGCTATCTCCTTTAAATCATCAATAGATAGGCTTACCATTTTTATGGTATTACGTTTACCAAATTTAAAAGAGTTATATGCAGCTAAAGCCATAAGCTCCACTGCCCTGTTTAATCCATTCTGTATAAGCTCATTCATTTCTATTGCTGGCATGAAAAACCTCCATAATCTATTTGTTATAAATGCATTGTATCTTGCAGACAGTTATGGGCAAAGTCAATGAAGCCGTGGTATAGTATTAACTGTAAATTGACCTGAATTGAGGCCATAATCGCTTGATGATCCTATCATTCATTGTTCTTTCATTAATTTCATCATACTTCAATGGAATATCCCTGAATGGACTCTTCTCAGTTACAGATATTCCAACAGCTAAACAAAACCCCGTATTCTTTGGCACTATACCCATACGCATGGCTGCCGCACCTGCCGACCAGAATACGCCATAATCAATACCTAAATTACGTGCCAACGACACTATACCGTCAATAGCATATCCTATATTATTGGCTCTGAATATACATAAAGGGCCTTTATAAGCAATACCCGGTTCATCAGGAAATTTTTCACTTTCTTTCAAATATTCACAGGTGAGCTTCCCACACATATTACAGTTAGTATCTGCAGGGTCTGTATAACATCGCAGTGATGTAACAATCAGCACTGCATCTGCATCTCTAAGCATCATAGCATCACGGGTAAAAAAACTCCAGCGTTCATTTTCTTTTGCCATCTTTTCAACTGCCTGGCATAAATCCTCAATTTTACATTCATCATCCAGTATGTGGATAGTACATTCTCCAACACCGCCTACACGTGGAGTGGTGGTTGCACTTGCCAGCAACAGGCGTGCAGCTATCTTAACGGCTTCTTTTCTATCATCTTCAAATTGCTTCATGCTTCGTTCAATACTCATCTTCTACCTCCTCTATACCAGGCCATGTTTTTTAGCAATTTCAGGATACGCCGCATATGCGGGTTTTAGAAGTGGAAGGAGTTTAATGACTTTTGGCATGGGCCCTTTTGCCTTAATTAACCCTTTTGCCAATGCAACAGGCATTGTTAGTTCCTGAAGCCAGAATTTGTGACATGAATCGCCTGACAGTGCCATCTCAATGGTTGGCTTTAACTGTGTTGATCCACAAATAACCTTTCCACCATCTTCATTTGATATCCATATCTGCCCCGCAGGATCATGAATATCAAATTTTATGATGATGTCTGATTCTAAAAATTTTTCTCTGGCTGTGGCATCAGATAATAAAGCATTAAACAGCTCACCCAATATTTCATACATTTTTTCAGTGTTTGAAAAAACCGACATGGCGAACCTCCATTTTAGTTATTTTTAATTTTATTTCTGAGCGCTGAATGCAGGCATGTATGTAAAAATTATAAGCATACTATTATATTAATATTTTTTATTTTAGAACGATATAAATTTGTTTGCTATCACCTCCATCTAAAATAAAATTTTGTAAACATTAATCACATTTGGTTGATTGTACAACCAACTATGATTTTGTCAATTAAATTTTTCTATTAGTTTCTTTTCCATGTATGACACTTGTTACCTATCATATATCGCATATACTTTTCAAAATTTAGATATTACACTTTAACTATCTCTTAAAATAATTATTAATTTTTTCATTCTTTATATTGCATATAATATACAAAAGACAAAAAAATTACTTGCATATTCCTTATCACAGCCTCAAAATTGAAATAAATTAGAATGATGATGGGGTCAGAGCATGAATAATGTAATCCGTTTTGGCGTATCTATTGATGAAAAACTTTTGGACCGTTTTGATGCCCTGATAAACGAAAAGGGATACGTCAACCGTTCTGAAGCCATACGGGATCTTATACGCGATATGCTTGTTAAAGAAGAAATTACTGACCCAAATGCAGAAGTTATAGGCACATTGACCCTGGTGTATAGCCACGATGTCCGTGAGATAGCCGATAAACTGAATGACCTTCAACATGATAATTACAAATACATCATTTCCTCCGTCCATGTGCATTTAGATGAACATAATTGTTTAGAAGTACTATTGCTTCGAGGCACATCCTCGCAGGTTAAAAAGATAGCGGATAATTTACTGGCCATCAAAAACGTACGCCATGGAAAATTAACTATCACCACCACCGTTGATTATCACGAATAAAAAAATTAATTGCTCAACTATTTATCCTATATTCCCGATAATCTGATAAGGGTATTTATTACCTTTGTGGTAAATGTGCGTTTAAACGGAACATAAGGAGATGTTCCATGTTTTCATGGATGAGTGCCAATTACATACGTTTTATTATAATTCTATTACTATTCCATATTGCATGCGTTCCTCCTGCATACCGTAAATCACAGGATACCCGCAAAAATAACAACACCCAAAAATCATATCAACAGTTTAATTATAACGATGACGACAATATACCAATAATCCAGGATGAGGATAATTATTATATTAAAAATGAATGCTATTCAACACAACCTGTTTATTATTCAATACCTCATGTTGATAGCAGTAATGACTATCCAAATAACCAATCAAACGAAAATAATACTAAAAAATTGCCATCAAAAGGCACATGGCATACTATCAAAAAAGGCGAAACATTATACCGCCTTTCCAAACAGTATAATACTACTGTTGATGCAATCTGTGACGCAAACAACATTAAAAATTCCACCGCAATAAAGGTTGGACAAAAAATCTATATCCCTTCCAACGCGGCCGATAACAACTCATCAAAGAAATCATCTACAGCCTCAATACCGGCAAAAGAACTTACAGGCTTTTCTTTTATCTGGCCGGTACTATCTGTTATAACGTATTCACGTGACCAGGGTGGAGTTCGCCCCATTGGTATAATCATTACCAGCAGGCCAAAAAGCAAGGTTGTTGCAAGTGCTCAAGGTACAATTGCAAAAATTGGAGCTATGCGAGGTTTTGGCAATTTTGTTGTCATCATGCATAAGAAGGACTTTTATACTATCTATTCCAGGCTTGATGAAATTATCGTAAAGGAAGGCCAGTCAGTTCCAAAAGGCACAACAATTGGATTTTTAAGCGATAGCAACCCGTCACTCCATTTCCAGATAAACCACTCTGGCAAGCCATTAGACCCTTTGCACTATCTTGCGCAGAAATAGATTATACTTTGCCTGCCTGGACTAATTTAGCAAAGTGTTCAAAAGACCTGTCGTAGGTCTTTTCAGCATCTTTGGGGAAGGCACAACCGGGTAGCTGCCGCTTTTTTAAATGGTAAGCAATACAATCACAGCACAACCCTTTTCGTGAACAGGGTTCATAACTGCATGTACACAGTGATAGGTTTCGGTCTTTTTTACATTCCATGGCATTACTTTTCCTGTGATTTTAATATTCCAAAATGAGTACCACCCAGGTGGTGAATTAATTGTACTTTATTAATATCGATAACCCCATCGGGGGTAAAAAGATGCTTTTGTGCCATTGCGCCGGTAACGGTACCAACCACAATAGTATGGTCACCGGCTTCAAGCATTGAATACAATTCACATTCAATGTGGGCAACACATTCGTCAATGAAAAATCCATGGATTGATGAACATGGCACGGCAGTTAAATTTGCTTCTTTACATTTGTCCACTTTCCTGCCTGAATATGTGCCACAGAAGACAACAGCATCAAGCATTTTGAATTCAGGGATATTTATGCAAAAACATTTAGCTTCTTTAATTAATTCAAGGCTATATCGTTTATTTGCCAGAGCACATGCTAAAAGCTTTGGCTGACTGCTTACTGGCATATGCCACGCAACAGTGGTCACGGTTCTTTTTTCCTGTGATTGAACCGACACTAATATAACATTACCTGCATTGACCAATCGATGTGAATCCTGAATTGAAATTGCAACAAAATCACTCATTGAAGGATATCCCTTTCATTAGCTATAGTTTTTACTGCCAGAAAGGTATTGAATATAGCTTCTGCCATAAATTTAAAATTAATAGTCTGGTAGGTATCGCCTTCGGTGTGATAATTTTTATTTCGGTAAAAAGCGGTATCAGTAATCATAATAGCCGGAAAACTATATTTATTAAATGAGTAATGGTCAGACAGATTAATACCAGGTATGGAAGCAGGGCCTATCATATCAAAAATTTTATTTTTTGCAAACTTGTTATATTCCCTTTTCCATTTATAGGCATAGGGAGCATAGCTTGGCAATGCAACAACAGCCAGAAAATTGCCATATGGAGGGTATTCTTTTTGCATACTGCTTAATGGATAATCCTGATGCATCCTGCTGCCCGCATAGCCAATCATTTCCAGGCATATCATCAGATTAATATGTTCATCCCTTTCCTTACAACCCTTTGCATGTACCATGCTTCCCATATAAGGCCCTGAAAAAAAAGGAGGTTCTTCTAATGTAAATGCCACAAAACGCAATGTTTTTCTAAAACTGAAATGCGACAGCAACCTGTGAAGTTCCAGCAATCCAGCTATTGCCGAACCATTATCATCTGCTCCAGGGGTATCTTCAATAGTATCATAATGCGCCCCGATGATAATGATTTCATCACTGTCCTCAAAACCTGGAATTTCAGCAATAACGTTACTTACTTCCATGCCGTTGACAAAATAATTTTCTTCATACACTTTGTGATTGTATTTCTTTAAATAATCATGAATAAATTGCCGCGTACGGTTTAAATTATCATATTTCCTTAATGTACGCTCACCAACCTCTTCTGCCAGGAAATGCAGAATGCTTCTGGCATTTTCCTGTATCTCTTTTAGCTCATTATGCGTTGCATCTATCAGTGATAGTAACCACATCCCACGACCTCTTGATATATCTATCTATAGTAGCAATCAAAACTTGCTATTCATGTATTCTATGAGTAATACAAAAATACAAGAGATTAATGCAAGCAAATTCAAAAAAATTTTTATTGTAATTATACCAATACACCCTTAGCTCAAGTATGGGAGTTTATATCTTTCATTAACTAAAAGATTTTTAAAGGATACTTCTGTTTATATTAATATTAGTAAAGCAAATAAATGTACAGTACTTTTTCAGAAGATAAACTTTTTTTTATTTTATTAAAATATTAATTGACTAAAAATTAATTTATTATATTATGTTTATCAATTAATTTCATAGCGATAGTTGCTCACACAGTGCATTGTACTATACTATACTATACTTTAGCCAGTAAATACATCGTAAAAATTTTTCAATGGGGTTAACACAAACAATGAAACATTCAGCTGATGTGACATCACATCGGTTCAAATCGACAATTAATAATCTGGCACTGTATGCACTTGAACATGAGCTCACCAATGACCTGATTGCTCGCGAAATTGAAAAACGGTTTGAAACTATAAAAGAAAACAAAAAAAATAAAATTATGAAAGATGTTCTCCAATCATGTTATAGATTAGTGTGGGATTCAACCCTTCCTTTGGGAAATTCTATTATCACAAAAGAAATCAAGGACGAACACACACTATTAATAGAAGCTACAACAGCCATGACACTGGCTCAATGCGTTATACAGACAATGAAGCGTTATGCGATGTATCCTGAAAAAAATAAACAATTGCCTCAGAATTTTTATTCTTTATGTGTGGATAAACTTTTAGATGGCCATTTAGCCAATTATGACCCTGACCTGCTTGTTATTTACTGTAAACAAACAGTCATTATGCTAAAAACTGCAGGAATTATTGATGAAAATTCTGTTGAAGCAGTCAATGCAGTAGAACTATACCGCAGGCTTTTTTTAGCATTTTGGAATAAATGTAACTGGAAAAATCTGTTTCCTTCTGGTGGCTATATTTCAAATGATATTAAAAATAATCGGCAGCTTTTACTGGACATTATACTGTCTTCAAATAAGCCAGTCCAGTTGGATTCAATAGCCCGAACATATTTTGAATTAACCGGCATTGCAAAACCTTACGACCTTTTTGCCATATCACTTCTTGACTTTTCTGTTATAACATGGCTATCCTTTTTTGGCATCGTTGAATATGTTCATACTGCTGCTGATACGCCTGTCACTATAGCATTAACCAATAATGCATATCACCTTGTACATTTGATATCTCAATAAATACTATGCCCTCAATAATAGATACCGTTATCGCTTTACACCGGGAACACTTTCCACAATCAAATGATTACGCTTTATTTGCTTCTCCTGGCAGAATCAATATTATTGGCGAACACATTGATTATAATGGTGGGACTGTTCTTCCGGCTGCTATCGACAAACACATATATATCTGTGTATCCCGTAATAATGATGGCATTATCCGGTTTGTCTCTGCTAACCACAAAGAAATTGGTGAAGTATCACTGAAAAATCTTTATGCCCCACAAACTCAGTCCCATGCCGGGCATACATGGTGGGTGTATCCATATGGCGCCTGTGTGGTAAGCAACATTAAATTTGATTATGGCCTGGATTTTAGTTTTTACAGCACCCTGCCAGTTGGTGCTGGTATGTCTAGTTCAGCTTCTATTACCGTTGGTACGTTGTATGCACTCTATTCACTGTATAACAAAAAAATAAAAAATGCTGATCTAGCCTTGCAAGCTCAGAAAGTTGAATGGGATTTTGCAGGGGTACACTGTGGCATCATGGATCAGATGGCTATTGTTAATGGAAAAAAAGATCAGGCAATCATGCTCAACACCCAATCAATGGACTTTAGCTATATTCCCGTGGATACCTCTGCTGTCAGGTTTGTACTTGTCAACAGTGGTATAAAACATAGCTTACGGGAATCTGGCTACAATGACAGAAGGCGTGAATGTGAACAGGCTCTTGCTATGTTAAAGCAAGCTGGATTTGCCATTCAACACCTCTGCGATTGCAGCCTTGACGATCTTATACAAATACAGAATATCCTGCCGCAAACAGAATACAAGCGCGCATACCATGTGATATCAGAAAATCACCGTGTTCATCAGTTTGCACGGGAAATTCAGCAGTATAATCTATCCAAAGCTGGGGAGTTACTCTACAAATCACATCAAAGTTTAAGCGTCAATTATGAAGTGAGTATTCCGCTTATTGATGAAATGGTAGAATGGGCTAGTGATATTGATGGAGTATACGGCTCACGGCTTATGGGCGGAGGATTTGGTGGATGTACTATAAGCATGGTGGCATTATATGCTGTAGAATATTTTGCAGTAACTATCGCCCAAAAATTTAAAAAGAAAGAAAATAGAACCCCCGAAATTTACGAATGCAGCATTGAAGACGGAACCCACCGGATTGAATAAAAAAATTTGATAAATATTTTGATTTACATAAAACTAATGATATACTATTAGTGGTTGAACCACTGAACCACTATAAAAAGGTGGATTTATGAAAAAAAATACGCTGGGAAAATTACAAAAAAATACCCTTCATCAGCAGATAGTTTCCCTGCTGGCAAAACGCATCATTAATCAGATGCAACCAGGGGATAAGCTGCCATCAGAAAGGGATATAGCTGCAGACCTGGATGTCAACAGGGCAACAGTCCGTGAGGCATTAAAGAAACTGGAAACATTGGGTCTTATTGAAATACGACATGGTGAAGGCATCTTTATTAAAGATTACCTGACAGGTGGGAATCTGGAACTTTTCAAGATGATGATATACCTTAATGAAACTATTCCGCTTTCAATACTGCAAAACCTTCTTGAAATTCGAAGGATTATTGTACCTCAGATGGCAGCAAAAGCTTCAGAGAATATTTCTAAAGAAGAATTGAAACAATTTGAAGCGATAGTAACCAGTCATGATACTATACTAGAAAAAGACTTAGCTGTTCATCAGCTCATTGCTAAATCAAGCAGGAATATGTTCTACATATTTATCTTAAATTTCTTTAATCAGATATTCAGAGATTTTGGCTACCTGTATTTTGAAAATCCCGACAATCAAAAACGCTCAGAAACATTCCACCGTGAACTTTTAGAAGCCTTTAAATCCAAAAACAACAAAAAGGCATATGACATAACATACAGTGTATTGGAATACACTGAAAAAAGAATTTATGCGTACTATTCGCAAATCTATAACAATAAGGGGTAATGCTATGAAACGATTTATTGAAGAAAACATTAAGGAACAATTTGATTGTATCATCATTGGAGGAGGCATTACCGGCGCTGCTGTTGCCTACGAGGCTGCTTCTCGAGGACTTAAAGTTGCACTTTGTGAGAAAAATGATTTTGGATGGGCAACGTCTGCAGCAACCTCAAAACTGATACACGGAGGCCTGCGGTACTTAAATTATTTTGAATTTGGGCTTGTACGTGAATCACTCCGTGAACGCAGGATTCTTGAAAATATTGCTCCAAACCTTGTGTATCCTTTCCCATTTATGATACCAAATTATAACAGGATTGAAACTAATCGCTGGATTTTTAAAATTGGGATGATTCTGTATGACATCCTTTCCTATGACAAAGCCTTTACATGGGACAAATCAAAAAAAATTCCCATGCACTTTACATTAAGCAAAGAAAAAGCCCTGCAGGAAGAACCAAACATTCGTCCTGAAGGATTAACTGCAGCAACCGTGTATTATGACTGCCAGAGTATATCTCCTGAGCGATTAACCTTAGCATTCATTAAATCTGCTGTAGCGTACGGTGCTAAAGTGGCTAACTATGCCGAGGTTGTGAATTTTGTTTATAGCAATAATTCAATTGCAGGAGTTATTGTTCATGACAAGCTCACCGGCAAAGAAGTAACAATTAAAGGCAGCATCATTATTAACTGCGGTGGGCCATGGGCTGATATTATCCTCAAAAAAGCAGAAAACGGGAACGCAAAACATCAGATACGGCGATCAGAAGGAATTCACATAATCACAAAACCAATGGTTAATACATACGCAGTTGGGCTTATGCCTCGCAAAGGCAGGCATTTTTTCCTTATCCCCTGGCGTGGGTACTCTCTCATAGGAACCACCGACAAGGAATATATCGGCAATCCTGATGAGTATAAAGTCACAAAACAGAGTATTCAGGAATTGCTTGATGATGTCAACAGTGCCTTTGGTGATGGCAATCTCACATTTAAAGACATCAAATTTGCCTATGGTGGGTTACGTCCACTGGTTGAAGATCAGGTGGAAGGAACGTATCAGTCATCACGGCGTTATGAAATATACGATAATGCCCAGGAAGGAGTTAATGGCCTGATTACGGTTGAAGGCGGTAAATATACAACAAGCCGCAACTTGGCAGTTAATGTTATGAAGCTTGTTGAGAAGAAATTGCAGCGCAAACTACCTCCGTCTGTTACCCATACACGATATTTAGCAGGATGCCAGATAAAAGACCTAAAAGCTTTCTTTAACACGGTGTACTCTTCGTATCCTTCATTTAAGAAAAACACCCTTGAGGTCTGTGCAAAATATTACGGGTCAGAAGTAGATGCATTAATGCGCATAGCTCAGTCAAACAAAAAGTACAGGGAGATAGTCACTCATGACGGAGAAATTTTGGCAGAAGTTATCTATGCAATCCGCCATGAGATGGCACGTACTTTATCAGATATCGTTTTCAGGCGAACAGGCATCTGTACTGCAGGCAATCCCGGCAACGATATACTTACATTAGTAGCTGAAACTGCCGCAAAAGAATTAAAGTGGGATCAGAAAGAATTGAACCGACAGCTTAAAAGTGTACAACAACAGCTCCAACTTCCTAAATAATTATTGCACACTATACCTATTGGTGCTATCTCTGGTATATATCTAGGAACCAAAAGGGGTAGCACCAGTGATTGAAATACACCAGCTTAACGATTTCCCTCATTATGCACCAGTACTTGCATACTGGTCATACCATCAATGGTACAGTAAAAGGGATATACCCTTTACTGCGCTGGTTCAGTCATATATTGAACGCGCTCACAATTCTAACGTTCCATTGGCATGGGTTGCAATTAATGAAAAAAAACTTCCCGTGGGCATGGCCTCACTGAAAAATAATGACCTCTGGTCCCGTACCGACCTCAATCCATGGCTTGCATCACTCTACATTGTTCCAGAATACCGTTTTCAGGGAATTGGCGATAGGATAGTAAAGGCAATCATTGCTAAAACACGGGAATTGGGATATAAAACACTATACCTTTTTGAAGGGCACAATGATACTGTAAACCTCATCAAGTACTATACCAAACGAGGATTTTCAGTACTTGAAGAAGCTATTGATAATGATGGCCTTCCAACCACTATTATGTATATTAATCTGTAATAAACTATTTGACAGAGTTTCAACAATGAAGTATCTACTAGTTGAAGGAACAAGACACTATGAGCGAAACAATTGTATTTTTGGATGCATCAACTGTTGATTTTGGTGATATTGATCTTACACCAATTGCATCACTGGGTAAATTAGTTACATATCCTGTAACAAAGCCTGATGAAACCATACCTAGAAGCAAGGATGCTGATATTATTATCACCAACAAGGTTGTTTTTTATTCTAATGAGATAGCTCAATTGAATAACTGCAAACTCATAGCTGTTGCTGCAACTGGATACAACACTATAGATATAAAAGCAGCAAAGAATAAAAACATCGCAGTTGCTAATGTTCCTGGCTACTCCCGTGAAGCGGTTGCACAGCTCACTGTGTGTTTTATATTAGCACTTGCTAATAACCTTATTAAATACAACACTGCCACCCACGATGGAAGCTGGAGCCGTTCTCCAATTTTTACCATGGGCAACTGGCCTACCATGTGCATCAATGATAAAGTGTTGGGCATCATGGGCTACGGTGATATTGGAAAACGTGTGGGACAGCTGGCAAAAGCTTTTGGCATGAAGGTCATTGCTTTAAAGCGCGAAGCATCCTATAATGATACCTCAGTAGATCGTTACCCTCTTGAAGAATTTTGTAACATGGCTGATTTTATCTCCATCCACATGCCGCTAAATGAATCCACGCACCATTTGGTCAATAAAGATTTTTTTGCCATGATGAAACCTACTGCATATATAATTAATATGGCCCGTGGTCCTATTGTTGATACTAAGGCACTTGCCCGGGCACTTCATAATAACGTTATTGCCGGAGCAGCTTTAGATGTGCTTGAACAGGAGCCACCTGATATTCATGAACCTATTCTTTCAGCACCTAATTGCATTATAACCCCACACATAGGCTGGGCTTCACGGGAAACCAGGCAGTCTCTTATCAACGAGATTGCAGAAAATATTAAAGCTTTTTTACATGGCACAAAAAGAAATATCGTTAATGATACCGTATAACGGAGGTGTGTATGTTATTAGGAATAGTTGGTGCAGGCATAATGGGGACAGACATTGCACATTTAGCTATTGAAAACAATTATGACGTTATTCTCCATGACATTGATGAAGCACAATTGAAACATGCCTATGAAACAATAACAGGGCGCCTTGACAGGTATGTTGAAGAAAAACGATTGGAGCAATCAAAACGTGGCCAGATAATTTCACGGTTGAAACTGCATAAAAATATCAAAGACCTCCACAAAGCAGACATCATCATTGAATGCATACCCGAAGATATTGAATTGAAAAAAAATGTATTTAAATCACTGGATGCTGTATGTAAAACCGGTACAATACTGGCAAGCAATACTTCTTCATTGCCTATTACCAGCATTGCAGCTGCAACTAAACGCCCGGAATATGTCGTTGGCATTCACTTTATGAATCCTGCTCGTGCAATGCGCCTGGTGGAGATAGTAGGTGGTATTGCAACTACCCGTGAAACAATAGAATCTGCAAAAAGTTTTGTAAAATCCTTAGGCAAAACCCCTGTAGAATCAAAAGATTACCCTGGTTTTGTGTTGAACAGAATCCTTATGCCAATGATTAATGAGGCAATCTTTACCCTTTATGAAGGAGCTGCTACTGCAGAAACTATCGACAAAACCATGAAATTAGGCTTGAATTTGCCAATGGGCCCATTGCAGCTTGCAGACCTAATTGGGCTTGATGTTGTTCTGGCAATTATTGAAGAATTATATGAAGGCTTTGGCGACCCTAAATACAGGCCATGTCCGCTCCTCAAAAAATATGTAGAGGCTGGTTATTTGGGTAAAAAGACTGGGCGGGGATTTTATTCCTATTAAATTAGAGTAAGCGCATTGAAAGGTCAAATGCCTTAACTGAATGGGTGAGCGCACCTATTGACACATAATCAATTGGCAAATCACACACTTCTTTTAATGTGTGTTCATCCATATTTCCTGATACTTCAACTTTTGCTTTTCCATTAATTATTGATAGTGCTAATGCAATCCTGTCTTTTGACATGTTGTCCAGCATGATGATATCAGCACCTGCTTCAACAGCTTCCTGTACCTGGTTTAGTGTTTCAACCTCAACTTCAATGACAAAACGGTTATCATACGCCCTTTTAATAAGTTCAACAGCCTGCAAGATTCCACCCGCTGCCTTGATATGATTATCCTTTATCAAAACCATATCATACAGCCCCATACGGTGATTGGTACCACCACCACACCACACCGCATATTTATCAAGTAGCCTGAATCCAGGCAGGGTCTTTCGTGTATCAAGGATTTTTATATTTGTATCGCGCACAATGGCAACCATCCTGGCGGTTCGTGTGGCTATTCCGCAGGTTCGCTGCAAAAAATTGAGGACTGTGCGCTCCCCTGAAAGAAGCGTCCGCACATTGCCTTCAATATCAGCAATAACATCGTCTTTTTTTACCGGTGCACCTTCACTTCGGTACAGCGTAACAGAAACAGCAGTGTCCATGGTGTGATATATATACTCAATCAAAAAGCCACCACAAAAAACGCCTTCACCCTTTGAGTAAATTCGTGCATGGGTAAAATGGTATTCTTCAAAAATTGCATTGCTGGTAATATCGCCACTGCCAATATCTTCTTTCAATGCCATTGTAATAAGTGGCGATAGCTCATCATATGAAGGTGTTTCCATATAAAATTCCTCTAATTACTGTCATTGCGCTACCTTGCTGTATAGGCCAATCTTCTTTTCAATATCAAATAGCTGGTCACGAAGTATTGCTGCTTTTTCAAATTCTAGATTGTCCGCCGCTTTAAGCATATCCTGCTTTATCCTGTCGCGAACCTTTTTTAATTCTTCAATATTGCCGGTCCGATAGCTTTGCGTATATTCAGCCACAACATCGGCAAAAACATCGTCAGAATGATATTCACGTTCAATAATGTCAACTATCTCTTTGGAAATGCTTTTGGGAGTAATGTTATGCTTTTTATTGAATTCCTTCTGGATTGCGCGCCGCCTGTTGGTTTCATCTATTGCTTCCTGCATTGAGCGTGTAACAGTGTCTGCATACATAATAACTTTGCCATTAATATTACGCGCAGCCCTTCCTGCTGTCTGAATGAGTGACCGCGTTGATCTGAGGAATCCTTCTTTATCCGCATCAAGTATTGCAACAAGTGACACTTCAGGGATATCAAGCCCTTCACGCAAAAGGTTAATGCCTATAAGGCAGTCAAATTCTCCTTTGCGCAAATCCCGTATAATTTCTACGCGCTCAATTGTTTCTATTTCAGAATGCAGATAGCGCACTTTCAAGCCAACCTCGGCAAGGTACTCAGTCAAGTCTTCAGCCATCTTCTTAGTAAGGGTTGTGACCAGTACACGTTCACCAGCAGCAACGCGTTTTTTAACCTCACCAATTAAATCATCAACCTGGTTTGTTGCTGGCCTTACTTCAATTTCAGGGTCTATTAAGCCTGTTGGCCTAATTACCTGTTCCACTACCTGCTCTGATTGTTCCATCTCATAATCTGCAGGAGTTGCTGAAACAAATACTACCTGATCAATCATCTGCTCAAATTCGTGAAACTTCAATGGCCTGTTATCAAGTGCTGATGGTAGCCTGAAACCATACTCAACTAAGTTTACTTTACGGGATCTATCGCCCTCATACATACCACGTACCTGTGGGATGGTTACATGGGACTCATCAATAAACATGAGATAGCTGCCTTTGAAATAATGAAGCAGGCAATGAGGCGGCTGGCCAGGCTCCCTTCGGTCAATGATTCGTGAATAGTTTTCAATGCCATTACAATATCCAACAGTTCTAAGCATTTCAATATCATAGCGTGTGCGCATTTCAAGCCGCTGCGCCTCAACAAGCTTCCCGGCATCCATAAATTCTTTTATCCTGTGTTCTAGCTCTATCTCAATCATGCGTATTGTTTCTTCCATCTCTTCTTTGCTTGACACATAATGCTTTGCCGGATAAATATATGCCTTTTCAACTGCTTCAATCCGTGCACCGGTTACCGGATTAATTTTATAGAGCGCTTCTATCTCATCACCAAAAAAAATAATACGCAACGCATCCTGTAAGTTAGCAGGAAACACCTCAACCGTATCACCACGCACTCTAAATGTACCGCGGGCAAATGCGATATCGTTACGGTCATAATGAATTGACACTAATTTCATCAAAAGGTCCTGACGGTCAACCATATCCCCTACGGTAAGCTGTATATGATTTTTTTCAAAGCTTTCAGGATTCCCAATGCCATAGATACATGATACCGAGGAAACAATGATGACGTCTTCGCGCTCAACAAGGGACGATGTTGCTTTGAGGCGCAGGCGGTCTATTTCATCATTAATGCTTGCATCCTTCTCTATATATAGATCCTGTGAAACTACGTAAGCTTCAGGTTGATAGTAATCATAATACGAAACAAAATACTCAACGGCATTATTTGGGAAGAATTCCTTGAATTCACGGTAAAGCTGTGCTGCTAATGTTTTATTATGGGTAAGTACCAGGGTAGGCTTTTGTACTTTTTCTATCACCTTTGCCATGGTATAGGTTTTTCCTGAACCAGTAACACCAAGCAGTGTCTGGTATTTAAAACCTTGAGCAATCCCTTCTGCTAATTTTTCTATAGCCTGCGCCTGGTCACCTGAAGGTTTATACGCGGATACCACCTTGAATTGAGGCATGGATCACCTTCTATTGAATAATAGTATATATAATGTAGCCTACTACACTTTAAAATACAAGAAAATAGTATAAGCAAAATAATCTTGTTTACATGGTTGCTGAGGTAAATGGTTCGCCATCAAGTATAAAAAAACCATATTCTGCAAAAAGATTGGGCATCACCGGAATGATCACCGAACGTGATTGCATTGTTGAAAAATGCATCTCTTTTTTTATGGGGTATTTAAAATCCCTGCAATAATCCCTGAAGTCCTTTATGGTTAAAAGGTGTATGTTAGGTGTTTCATACCACTCATAGGGCAGCAATTTGTTTTTTGGCATCCTTCCATACATGGACAGGTATAACCGCAATGAGTAATGGGCAAAGTTGGGGAAACTGAAAACTGCATTAAGCGCAATCCTTAGCGACTCGCGTATAACAACATCTGGCTTCTTAGTACTCTGCAATGTCTGGTTAACAATAACATAATCAAAAGAGTTATCTCTATAGTCTGACAAACCTTCATCAATGTCGCCCTGATAACAATACAGCCCTTTCTCCACACACTGGCTAACACCTTCCGGAGATATCTCCACCCCAAAACCTTTTACCTGTTTTTTTTCCTGTAGCAACTTTAACAAAAGCCCGTCACCACATCCTAAGTCAAGCACACGCGAACCGGCTGGAATTTCATTTAGTATCAGATCATAGGCTACCCGGTATTCTTTCATTTTTTATGTACCTTTTCAAATTCCCTCTTCAAAAAATTAGCAATATTGTGTTCAAGCTGTTCATTGGGCAATAAGAATGTATCATGACCCTTGTCACTCTGGATTTCAGTAAACACAACATTTTTACTGTTCATTCGCAGTGCACGCACAATCTCCCGTGACTGAGATGTTGGATACAGCCAGTCAGATGAAAAGCTTATAATCAGGTAATCCGAATTAACATGCACAAACGCATTTGCCAGTTCACCCCCAAAATCATTTTTTAAATCAAAATAGTCAATGGCTTTGGTAATATATAAATACGAATTTGCATCAAACCTCTGGACAAAATCATTTCCCTTATGATGCAGGTATGACTCAACCTCAAATTCCAGGTCAAACTGAAACCTGAAAAGATCAGCTTGCTGTAGCCTTCTCCCAAATTTTTCATGCATGAGTTTCTCACTCAGGTATGTGATGTGACCAATCATGCGGGCAAGCGATAGCCCGTTGGATGGATTGGTTGCATGGTAGTAATTCCCACTATTCCAGTTTGGGTCGCGCATGATGGCCTGCCTGCCAACTTCATGAAAAGCAATGCCCTGCGCTGAAAGTGAGGCTGCAGTTGCTATCGCTATAACTGATTGTACCCTGTCAGGGTATGATATTGACCACTGCAATGCCTGCATGCCACCCATTGAACCACCCGCAACCGCTAAAAGCTTTTCAATTCCTAAATAATCAATTAAATACCTCTGAGCACTTACCATGTCCTGAATAGTGACGATGGGAAAATCCAGAGCGTATTCTTTGCCCGTGTGAGGATTTACTGATGAAGGTCCGGTGGATCCGCTGCAGCCACCAATAACATTGGAACAGATGACAAAATATTTATTGGTATCAAACGCTTTCCCCGGGCCGATGTAATGATCCCACCATCCAGGGTAGGCATCATGTTCAGTATGATATCCTGCTGCATGTGCAGACCCTGAAAGAGCGTGGAGAATTAATATAGCATTGTTCTTTTTTTCATTCAGTTTCCCATAAGTTTCATATGCCAGTGTGATGGGCCCCAATGTCTTACCTGATACCAGCACCATTTCATCAGGTGGTTCTGCAAATGTATAATATTGTGTTTGAACAATACCTACAGATTTATCTACAGTTAATTCATTTTTCATGATACATACAACCCCTTATAAAAATAAAAAACGCTTACCGGAAGACAGTAAGCGGTTTCCTGTTGCCTATCTCATCTTCCGGAAATTCTTCCGCTGGAATTGGCACCGACTCTGACTACCGCCGGTTGCCGTGGCTTCATAGGGCCAGTCCCTCCACCACTCTTGATAAGATAGTACGATTAAAAAATCATAATCGTGCTATGAGACGAACTTAAAATAAAATATCGAATAAATCATTATAATAATTTAACACAAATATAGCACGTTACAGGCGATGATAAAATAAATTTTAAAAATAGAACATGGCAGCCACATATATGCCCTCACCGAAGATGGCAAAGGCAAACATAACCCCCATTTTTTGCATACATTATTGTCAGGGATTCATTTCGGTATATAGTTACAAAACATCTACGTGTTTCTTTTTGTTTTATATATAAATTCATATCAACAATGATAGATGATGTATATATTAAAAACTCTGAAGAGCCGCTTCAACTGAATTAAATACTTTTATCATTGAAGTAACTTTGGTTAACTCTAACACTTTCTGTACTTCTGGAGTAGGTGCAGCTAACCTGAATTGTGATTTAAGATTCTGATTAATGTTTAGAAAAATACCTATACCAGAGCTGGTAATCATCTTTACATCTGAAAGGTCAACAATCATACGCTTTATACCTTTATTGACTATAGCCTGTTGAAGCTTCTCTTTAAGGTCCGGAACATCCAGGGTATGTACTTCCTGCATGATTATCTTTACTACGAATGTACCATTCCCCTTATCTGTTAATTCTATCATACCGCTCACCTTATTATATAATGTGCTCAATTATTTGAAATAATAGTGATACTTATTTTTTAAGTCAATAAAAAAATGGATTTCTTTCACTGTTAATTTCTACATTATTAATTCATTATTTTTCCCTTTCAATAATTAATATATATGCAAAATATTTTCATTAGGTGATAGACGGTGTTATTCTTTACAAATTACATTGACAAGCAACACTATTCATTGCAATCATTGTAAAGTTCCAATATATCTTTCATGCAGGATAGCAGGCAATGTTAGCAACCTTTATAACCTTTGGATTATATCTGGCTATATTACTGGCAATAGGAGTATACTATTATCATAAATCACAAGATATCTCTGATTTTATCTTAGGCGGCAGAAAGTTAGGCAAATTTGTCATGGCACTGTCAGCTCAGGCAAGTGACATGAGTGGATGGCTGCTCATGGGATTACCCGGTGCCATGTATACAAGTGGCATGCCTGCTATATGGATTGCCGCAGGGCTTTTGATTGGAACGTATTGTAACTGGAAATTTGTAGCAAAGCGACTCCGCGTATATACCGAGATTACCGATTCCTTAACATTGCCAACCTTTTTTGAAGACCGTTTTAAAGACCCCACAGGGCTTCTTCGTATTATCTCAGCTTTAATTATTCTTATTTTTTTCACCATTTATCTTTCTTCTGGATTTGTCGCATCAGGCAAGCTGTTTGAGTCAATGCTGGGTATTGAATACCATATAGCTATTCTGGTCGGTGCTGGCATTATTCTTTTTTACACATCTTTAGGTGGTTTTTTTGCTGTCAGTATTACCGACGTTGTGCAGGGTTCACTTATGTTTTTTGCCATAATTGTTGTACCAATTGTTGCCATGCAGCATATAGGTTCCTTTACTGCTATCACACAGGCTATGCAAAAGGCATCGGTGCCGGTTAATCCTTTTACATCAGTGACGGTACTCTCAGTAGTATCTACTGCATCTTGGGGGCTTGGTTATTTTGGCCAGCCGCACATCTTAGCACGGTTTATGGGAATACATTCACATCATGACATCAAAGGAGCGCGCCATATCGCAATGACATGGGTAAGCATTTCACTGTGTGGCGCTTCTTTCATTGGTATTGCAGCAATGTATTTATTCCCACAACTATCGCCACACAATGCAGAAAAGGTATTCATCTTCATGATTCAGAAATTTTTTACACCATGGTTTGGGGGGATACTGCTTGCAGCAATACTTTCCGCAATCATGTCAACAGCCGATTCACAACTGCTGGTTTGCTCAGCAGCATTAACAGAAGACTTTTACCAGCGTGTCATAAAACGCAACGCATCACAACAAGAACTCATTCACATCGGCCGTTTAACCACAATGCTTATAACAATCATTGCAGCACTGTTTGCCATGAATCCAGAAAATACAGTACTTGGTCTTGTGGCTTATGCGTGGGGTGGTTTTGGTGCTGCATTTGGCCCTGTTATATTGTTTGCACTTTTTTCTAAGAATACATCGTGGCAATCTGTACTGGGGGGAATGCTTACTGGAACAATTGCGCTGGTTTTATGGAAATTTTTGGGCTTAAGTAATTATTGTTATGAGATAGTTCCCGGATTTATTGCCAATGTAATAACCATTGCTGTCCTTAACAAAATCTATCCTGCACAAAACCCTGCAATCACTGCTGATTTTGCAAAAATGAAAGATGTAGTGCAACTATAGTAAATAATACTTTCATGACACCTTTGCTGGTATGGAGTAATTATTTATATTCACTGTTAATTCCCAAATGTATTTTTATTTACAAATAATAATAAATGCACACTCCGCGACCAGATTTTATATTTATAAAAATAATATGAAAATACATATATTTTTTTTATTGATAAAAATACCCTAATTTGTAAGATGTCATACAAATACAATCTTACTATGGAGCTATCTATGGATGCCTTTTTTAACCCACAGTCACTTGCCATAATAGGTGCTTCAAACAAACCATTTAATTTAGGCGCAACAATCTGCGAATACCTAACATTTCTGAATTACGATGCAAAAATCTATGCAATAAACCGTAAAGGCGAAGATGTTAAGGGCTGTAAGGGTTATCAGAGTTTACAGGAAATCCCTCATGATCTTGATTTAGCCATCATCCTTACACCTGCCCCCACAGTGCCCGAAGTAATGGAAGAATGCGGGAAAAAAGGAATACAGGCAGTTATTATTGAAACAGCTGGCTTTACCGAAGAAGGCGAATATGGTAAACAACTGCAGAAGCAGGTTAATGAAATTGCCAGGCAATACAATATACGTTTCATAGGGCCAAATTGTCTGGGGACATTAAATGCACATAACAGATTCTGTTGCTTTTTTGGAGCCCGCCCCGGGGAATACGACGGTGTCTTTGAACGCCCGGGAGATATTTCATACGTTATCCAGAGTGGCGGAGTTGGTGTGTTGATAATGGACTCATTGCGAAGTGATGTTGTCAATGTCAATAAGATGATGAGCATTGGCAATAAAGAAGATATTGATGAAGCTGATTGCATAGATTACTTCAACACTGATGGTACAAAAGTTATTGGCATGTACCTTGAAAGCATCAAGAATGGTACACGCTTTCTGAATGCTGCAAAGCGATCGTCAATACCTATTCTTGTCTATAAAGTTGGCAGAACTAATGAAGGTGCAAAGGCTGCCATGTCCCATACAGCTGGTATGGCAAACAACGATACCATCTTTGATGCAGCATGCAGGCAGGTAGGCATTATTCGCTGCAAAGCAATAAGTGAACTGCATTCCATGCCAAAGATTTTCACCACCATGCCTTTGCTAAAAGGTAAACGCATCGCAATCTTTACCAATTCTGGAGCTTTTGGCGGCATTACCTCTGACCTTCTTGTTGAAGCTGGGTTTGAAATCCCTACATTATCAAGTGAACTGCAACAACAGATTGCCAGGTGTGGAAAACTGTATAATGTTTCAAATCCTATAGATTTGGGCCCAACATTATCCCTGCAAACATTTATTGATATTTTTACCAATCTTTTATCATCAGATGAAATTGATGGTATTCTGGCAGTACCCAACGTTTGGCAGCAAGTAGTAATTGATGGTATTCTGGAATTAATGAAGTTATGTAAACACTATGATAAACCTGCAGGGATTTATATCCCCAATGCAGTTGACCGCATATTAAAAGTACGAACTGCATATTCAATCCCCAGTTTTGAATCACCAGAAGAAGCGGTGCGTGCATTACAAATATCATATCAATACTATTGTGCAAGTAAGAAAAAATCATGTATTGAAACAAAAATCGCTGCTGGTGCATAACTGGCATTTCAACCATTGATTTTTTCTTTTCTAATTTGTTGCGGTGATTTTTTATAGTGCTTTACGAAATGCCTATAAAATGTAGCTAAATTTTCATAGCCTACATCAAAAGCAACTTCAATTATCTTTTTATCAGAAAATAATAATAAATGATGCGCTTTTTCCAAGCGTACAATTTGAATGTATTTATTAATGGTTATGCCTTCTTCGCTTTTAAAAACTTTAGATATATAATCAGGATGCATTTCGCAATACAGAGCAATGGTATACCTGTCAATAGGTGAATTGTAGTATTCATTAACATGTTCCTTGATTATTCTGATTAATGTATTATATTTCTCACCTGTATATAATCGCTCGTCATTAATTTTAATGTAATCATAAGGGACACCGTTACATATACTTATTAAAAACTTTGCTATCATACTAATTGTACATATCGATACCACCGCAAAAACAAAGAGTGTTGGCAATAGTACAAAACTATCCATGACTACTATACAATACCCAATTGTTATTAATACAATGAGCTGGAATGGTCCACGATGAGGTAAAAGTATTCTGTAGTATGAAGTATTTTCTGGTTTTACAAAAAGAATACCAAAAGATAGAATCATATCAACACCTGGGATTATTATCTTTTGATGATCTTGAATATTGTTTGAAAGTGTAGTAATACAAAATAATATGATTACACTTTTAGCAATAAGCTGAAAAATGGTATTGCACAAACTATTAATAGTAACTGCAAAGGGAGCCATTGCCAGTAATGAACAGTAAATACCAATAAATACTATTACAAAGGCAAATACATAATGTGGTATATAAATATACATATTGATAGGGTATATATAGATTAATGAAATAAATGTCAAAGCTATACAAAATATCAAAACCGGGATAATTATTTTGTTTTTTGTTATTACATATACAATAGAGTTAATTATATTGCAGCAACAATATAAAATAAAAATGCTAATAGGAAGATAGTAAAAAACAATAATATTCTTTACCATGACAACAATTCCTTCCTGTTTTTTATATGTATTGTAAAATATTTTCGTATTATGCTTTTATAACGTTACTAAATTTATTTATTCATGCCTTTTACATTATATGTATATGGCAATAATTCTTCTTTATTTTTGCAAAATAAAATAAAATCAATTGTAAATGTCAAATTAATTTTTACAATTTTGAATGGCATAATATTGCCCCATTTACCTGGATATCATAAGGTATTAAAGATTTGACTTTGTGTTATTAATCACAGCTTAATAGTAAATATAAGCTTAACGCTGATTTTTTATTATTGTCGTTAGCCAGATATCAACCGATTATTATAAAAGAGTCTATAAAAAAGTACACAACAATATCTATTTATGAAGATAAGAAATCTCTATTTACCTATTTTAATTATTTTCTTTGTATTATCCTGCAGCACAACGATAACAACAAAATCTGAAGAGCGGCTGATATCATCTTTGTTTTCTCCCTATGTTCATGACATGGGCAAAGCAGTTGATATTATACAAAAACATGAACTTATAGCCAATCTCACACATCTTATGAATATGGATAATGGTGGGCGCAAGTATTATCTGCTAGAATATGAACATATAAGCGAAATGATAGGCAATGTAACACAACGACTCTATGATGACCTCCTTATTGTCAACAATTCATATACAATACTATATTCCATGAAAAATATTGATCTTTATGGCAGAAGATTATCACAACTATCGCCCATATTACATTATTTTATTTCAAATCTTCCGTATGATGATGTAGCTATCTATAAACCCTTTGAATACCCTCCCTTATCAGGTAATTACAGTTTCTGTATATGCTACCCGGTACAATTAAACGATAGAAATAAAGGATTTTGTATTGGCCTTATAAATCAAAATAAGTTTTACGACATAGTGCCCAGGGATACAATTATTGCTGAAACAAATGGTGAAGTTATTTTTAATATAGTAGAATCAGGGCCATTGAACCTAGATGAACATAAATTAAAGCAATCATCAATGAATATATCTGGAAAAAATTATAATATCAGGCCGTTGAAATACAAAAATATTTCCTGGTATATACTGTATCCGTAAAGGTATATTATACTTTTTGGATGACATCTTTTATACTGTACATGTTTTCGGCACTGTCAACATCAATGTTTGCACTATATAGTGCTTTGCCTATGGATATCAATAATTCATCGTTAAAGGAATGCATCTGCTCCCTTACCATTTTCTCTGCCAGCCCAGGAAGTAGCAGGTAAGAATTTTCAGTATTGAGTAATTCATAACCTTTTATACCCCTCTCCTGAAATACCAGAGTATCAAAATTAATAGCTGGATTAATTAACACAATCTGGCCCTTCCCCAATTTATAAAAATCTTCAGTGGAACAGCAATCAGATACAAATATCACAATATCCGCATTTTCAAAAACATTATCTATGTTTGTGGCGATGCCCTTTTCCTTTTCAAAATGGTACAGGTTTACTTCGCTTGTATCAAACCCCAACACCTTGCTGCATCCAATCCCATATAACAATCGGGTAAAACGCAAGGATGATGTTGTAATCCCAACAATCCCAACCACTGAATCAGCAAGTGATACATGATGCTGTTTTAAAATATTCATAACCTTAACCAGGCAATAGAGGGGGATTTCATCAAATTCCCTGCTCAAAACATGTGTTTTTATCTCATCCATTCGCTGAAACAGAGAAAGATCCTGAAATGTATCAGGCATAGCAATCCGCATCAAAGCATAATTACCAGAAACAGAATCTACTATTTTCAGTATATCTTCTTTTGTCCTGTATCGCATCAAAAGTGGTTGTGGATTTAGTGTACTGCAATGGCTCAGTACAAGTGAGTCCCTTTCTATCAGAATATAATGGTAAATTTCCTTTGGCTGTATTTCCTGACTATCTTCTGTCAAAATAATCATACCACAATTGCTGGACATACCTGTATAATGGCGGGTTTCTGCTGTAATAAGATTGTCTTTAAGAATTTCAATATATCCAAGGATTTTACCCTCAAATTCACCGGCTGAATCAAATGGTATCTTGCTGGATACTTTTAGCAATCCGCCTTCAATACCTTTGGACATAATATCACTGCAGTCAATTAACGTGGTTTCCTTAGATACCCAGCTTAAAACTTTTTCCTTAAATATTTTTCTGTCGGTATACATGAGATCAGCTTTATAGGTAGTCTGCTCCCCTTCTTGGGATATATAATTAATACTGCGGATTGAACATCCCGATTCAACAACCTTTTTAACAAACAAAGCTAAATCTTCACTAGTGCAGGAAAAGGTCAGCGTAACATATAATTTCATACTTCCCTCTTTATTATACCAATGTTTTTATATAGCTTGCAGTATCAGCAATCTTTTTAGTAATATCGTCATTTTGTATATCTTTTTTGTTATTTATATCAGGTAACAGCAAATACTTTTCTTCATCAAAGCGATAGTTAATTGAATTAAAAAAATGCCGTAATGTAATCACAGATGGCATAAACATATTGCTATAGTTGCCTCCGCCAATAAGCAATGCACAACCATACTGCTGGTGTAATGGTTTATTACCACGGTTGTAATATTCCCAGAAAACCTGGCAGCGGTCAATGATGGATTTTAACGGTGAAGGTAGGTGTGAAAAATATAATGGGGAAGCAATGATAAGGATGCGGGAATGCTGTAGAGTTTCATACAGTTCATTCATCCCATCGTCAAAAATACATCCAAATTCCCTGCTGCAAAACCCACACCCTGTACAGGGATGTACTGCTAATTCATAGGCAAAATATATTTTTTTTGATATACCCGATAGCTTATTAAAAAGCAACCGCAATGCAGTAGCAGTATTGCCATTTGCATGCGGGCTTCCACACAGTGCCACTATTGTTGCATCAGTCTTCTTTAATACGGGCAAATATCATTCTCCCTGCTGTTGTCTGTAAAACTGATGTTACAATAACATCAACATTGGAATTAAGTCGTGATCTTCCGTTTTCAACAACAACCATTGTCCCATCATCCAGGTATCCAATAGCCTGATTGGGATCTTTGCCTTCTTTAATAAGGGAAACTGCCATTTCTTCACCCGGCAGTACTATAGGTTTGAGTGCATTTGAAAGCTGATTTATGTTAAGTACCTTTACTCCGTGAAATTCAGCAACCTTATTGAGATTAAAATCATTGGTAATGATTTTTGCATTCATTAACTTTGCTAATTTCACCAATTTTGCATCAACTTCATGAACTTCAGGGAAATCCACATCAGATATCTTTACAAGAATACGCTGGTCTTTCTGCATCTTATTTAAAATATCCAGGCCTCTTCTTCCTCTGTTACGCTTGATAGAATCAGCTGAATCAGCTATCATCTGTAATTCATTTAATACAAAGTTGGGAATAACCAGTATGCCCTCTATAAACCCTGTATCACATATATCCGAAATTCTGCCGTCTATAATGACACTGGTATCAAGTATTTTATATGCAGCCCCATCACGGCCTTCTTCCCGTTTTACAGGAACTATCGTATCAAAAATTGCAATATCATCACAATTAATAACAAAGAATAAAACAGTAGCATACCCAACTATGTGGTATATAATGGCACTGATGAGTTTAACTGTTGAAGGCTGCAAATTAAGCGGAATGGAAACAAATGCTATCACCAGAAGGTGAGCAAAGATAAGGCCAATAAAAACACCAACCAATGCAGCAATAACCATACGGGTGGAGATAGTATGCGAAACATACTCAACTGCTATAATAAATACTAGTGCGGCCACCGAAGCAATAACTGCAGCAATGATTGCTGCCTGCAGTGAATAATGGATAAAAAACAATCCTGAAAATAGTGCTGACGTAATAATGAATAACATTCGTATAATAGCTATCATGGTCATTAAACTCCTTTATATTTTTTTAAAAAATACTACTACACCATTTTTAATAAATATAATAACAATCTATTATTGTAGGACATAATAAAAATAAATATTTTGTCAGAATACACCGGGTTACGTATAGCAGGCAGATTATGAGGATAACGCTTCGGATACTAAATTACCAGCTTCATCAACATCAATATCCTTTGCCAGGGCTATCTCATGTATCATGAGCTGGTAAGCATTTTCATACAGTTTTCGTTCCATTATAGAAAGCTCCTTGTCCTTACCCCGCTTGTACAGGTCCCGCGCTACTTCAGCCACTGCAAATATGGACCCGCTTTTAATCTTATCCACATTATTTTGATATCGGATCTTCCAGTCATCCTCAGTCTCAACATCCGACTGACGCAATAGGTTTAAAACCTTTGTTACTTCCTTTTTGGCAATAACCTTCCGCAATCCTATTGACTGGGCTTTCTCAGTAGGAATCATTACCTTCATCCCACTATTAATAATGGTTATGATATAAAATTCATTCCTTTTACTTAATACTACTTTTTTTTCGATAGCCTCTATAATGCCAACCCCATGCAAAGGATAAACAATTTTATCACCTACTTTAAACATAGGAAACCCTCATATGTGAATTAACCCGCAATACTATAACCTACAAGCTATTAATAGTAGCACATCAAAATAATAAAATCAAGAATAAAATATTTTATTTTTTAGCGATAGGCAGGAGCGTTGTTGCCTTTTAAAAGAATTATTCCTCGTATTTTAAGCCCTCTTTTTCCATATATCGTTCAAACACAGATTTCATCTTATAATGCACACCATTGCACACACACTTTGGGGTCCCACCCGGTATCATTAAATCGCTGATCAACTCGTGACAATTTGGGCCTGGCGCACACCCTGAGTATTTACACGTTGCACCATAGAAAACATCCTTAGGCATAGAAGGCCACTTTGGATCAGGCATACCATTATAAACTTCACGCATATAATGGCCCCATATTGGTGCTGCCACAGCTGCACCTGCCTGATGCCTGCCCAATGACATAAAAGGCTTATCATAACCCACCCACACCACTGCGGCTATATCAGGTGTAAACCCACAGAACCATGCATCTGTCCAGTTTTGAGTTGTTCCGGTTTTTCCGGCACATTTTTTATCAAATTTTGCAACAACTCGCAGAGCTTCCGTAGGAGTACCACTTTCAGCAACACTTTGCAGCATCGAAGTCATAATATAATTTACGTTTTCTGGTACTATCTGTATTGACCCATCTGCTTCTTTGGCAGCAATAATATTGCCAATATCCTCTTCAATATTCTCTATCTCATTGCCATCCCTGTCAGTAATATACCGTATTGCAAACGGTATAACATCCCTACCCCGGTTGGCATATATTGCATATCCCGTAACCATTTCAAATGGAGTCAGTTCGGAACTACCCAAAGCCAGTGAAGGACCGGGATGAAAGCGTGTTGGAGATACCTTCAATATCCTTGAAGCAAAATCTATGATGGTATCAGCTCCAATAATATCATAAATACGCACTGAGATGACATTAATAGATGCAGCCAAAGCCCTCCTCAAATGCACCATGCCTGAAAACTCACCTTCATAATTGTCAGGGCTCCACGTACTACCCTGTGCATCAATATCCACTATGGGCGCATCCGGCAATGCCATGGCAGCATTTATCAATTTTGACTCAATACCAGCCCCATACACAAAAGGCTTGAATGCTGAACCAGGCTGGCGCCGTGCCTGAATTGCTCTGTTGTATTGATTGCTCACTGCAAATTCAGAACCACCAATCATTGTGGTTATATAGCCGGTTTTGGGTTCAACTGCGATTAATGCACCTTCTACCTTTAACGAAGTTGAAATGCCACTGGTTACTACATGAAATTTTTCTATATCATTATGCATAGCATCTGCATTGCATAGTAACGATACAAGTTCCATTTCATCAAGGAGGTTATCAACCATAAATTTTTTAAAGATAGTTTCGGTGTCACTTTTCACTATAACTCTAGGTAAGTTGAAAAGCAGGCCTAACTGCTGATAAACAGAGAACAAACCCCTGTCAACAGCTCCTGACATGTACTGATTTGCCTTCGCTGATACTTCATTCTGTTTCATTAAACCTTCTGTTAAATACTTTTCCCCAGCACGCTGGCGCTTAAGATTAAGTGTGGTATATACCTGAAGCCCTTCATTATATACAACATCCTTTCCATAACGGGAAATCAAAATCTGGCGGACATAATCAGTGAAAAATGGTGCGTTATCAACTATTCTGGAATACGCCGTTTTTGTAGGGAATTCTGTCTTGATTGCATCTACATATTGAGGCCAGAAAGAAGCATACACAGCTTGAGCTTTTTCTTTAGTTACAAAGTCACAATCCACCATCCTGTTTAAAATATCCCAGTTTTTATAATATGCATTCCGCGTATTCATAAAAGGGGAATACCTCCCCGGTGCAGAAGGCAATGCAGCTAACACACTCCCCTCGGCTAAGCTTAAAAATCTCACTTCTTTATTAAAAAACAACTCTGCTGCGGATGCAATGCCATAACAGCCATGCCCTAAATATATCTGGTTAAAGTACATCTCTAAGATTTCATCTTTGGTAAACCGTTTTTCTATTTGCAATGTTAACACAAGTTCCAGGGCTTTTCTTGTGAATGTTCTTTCGCCGGAAGTAAAAAGCCGTTTTGCAAGCTGCTGCGTAATAGTTGAACCACCCTGTACAATCTTCAAGGAAATAATGTTCTTCACCATTGCCCGTGCCATGGCCATGGGGCTTATGCCAATATGAGCGTAAAAGTCCTGGTCCTCAGTTGCAACAAATGCCTTTATCAAAGTCTTTGGAAGCTCATCAAACGATACTAAATCCCTTTTTTCCTGAAAAAGCTCTGCAATGAGTTCGCCATTGACATCATACAATTTTGTGGGAACACTTGGCTGGAACCGTTTCAGGTTATCTATCCCTATGCAATTTTGCACCTGAGCTACAATATACCCAAACAGCAGTCCGCCTATAAGTGATACAGCAACAATGCCATAAAACCATGTCCGCACATCATTGATATATATAATTACAATTTTCTTAGCTTTATCCAACCACAATTGTATTTGTTCTTTCACAAACTATGCTCCCTTGAAAATAAATATTACAAAATCATTTTTACAGATTATGAGATTTATAGATACGTGATACATATCCAATAATTAGAATCACAATTGCTATAGCGATAGCTACAGCAATAGTGTATGCAACAAAGCTTACAATAATGCCAAATAATTTTAATAATAGCGGGATAATATAGCGAAATACAATATACACTATCGCTATTACCCCTGCTATTATTACTATGTAACGATATTTATCATCCATGATATAAGCAGAAATTATCCTGTCACTTTTAAATTTAACACAAACAAGTAAATTATTTATGGCCTTTCTTTCACGGTTACAAATAAATACATCTTAGCTTTATTACGCCATACACCAATTTTTAAGGTTTTGCCAATTGGCGTTTTGCTTACTATATCCACTAAATCTTCATATGTTTTGATGGGTTTTTCGTCAACAGTAAGTATAACATCACCTGGCTGTATTCCTGCTTTTTCTGCAGGGCTATCTTCCATGATGCCGCCAACCAGTGCACCCTCAGTATTTTTTAGCCCTAATTCCTTTGCATATTCATCAGTTAATGGCACAATCTGTACACCAATGTAACCAGTCTTCACCTTCTTGAATTTTTTCAACTGCTCTAGCACTGCTTTTGCTGTATTAATTGGGATGGCAAATCCAATACCCATATACCCGCCGCTCTGCGAATAGATCATTCTGTTAATTCCTATAACCTCACCATTAATGTTTACTAGTGGTCCTCCAGAATTTCCGGGATTAATTGCTGCATCAGTCTGTATATGTGATTGTGACCCACCCATCATATCAACGTCTTTACGGCTTGTTGCGCTGATGACACCAACAGTAAATGTTCTATCCAGACCAAAAGGGTTTCCTATAGCAATAGCCCAGTCACCAACCTTTACCTGATCAGAATCGCCTAAAAATACAGGCTCTAATTTTTCATCAGGATTAATCTTCAGCAATGCTAAATCGGTACGCTGGTCATAACCAACTACTGTAGCTTTATAGTCCTTATTTTTTACTTTTACTTTAACTGAGTCAACGTTGGCTATTACATGGTAGTTAGTGCATATATATCCATCACTGGAAAGTACAAACCCACTGCCCAACCCACTTCGTTTCTGTTTACGTGACTTCTGCTCAGGCACACCAAAAAACTGCCTGAAAAAAGGGTCATCAAAAAATGGATTTGGCGGCAACTCTACAACCTGCTCAGTGGTAATAAAAACCACTCTGTCCTTGTACAACTCATATATTTTTCTGAATGTATCCTGAATTTCTATAGCCCGTGCTGTTTCCTGATCACCTTTTAATGGTGAACTGCTGTTATTGCCAAACACGGATGGGCCGCTATTGGAACAGGAAAAATTATTAAAAACAAAAATTATTACACCTGTTAGGATTAACACTGGAATAATCTGGAACGCTCTTCTTTTCATAGTATACTCCTTTTTAATTAGTAACTATCGCTTAAAACATATAAAATTGTTTAATAATAGGTTAACGCTAAAAAGCTCTTCATTTCTTCATTAGTACTTACAATAGAAAAATTGCTACAAAAAAGTAAAGATTTTTTGATGCCAATACATACCAGTTTTCATCATAATACAAAAATTTCCTTTAACAGGGTATAGTGTGCATTAATTTCCTTAATCATTGTTGTGTCACCATGATAATGATCAGGGTGATACTTCTTTACCAGTTCTCGATAGCGTTTTTGCAATAGTGCCTTATTACAATGTTCTATAGCACTAAAGGAAAAAAATGACAATGCTTGTTCAACCTTTCTGCGATTAATAATATATTTTGTAAAACCATTATACACTTTTTTCAATTCATCCGAATATTCGTAGTTGATATTATACGGGTCGCTGTAAAACTCATTCAGTAGATCACATATTATGCTTCCTTTGAACGGAGCATATAAATTATAATGAAATGCACAATACGTTCCATCTACGGTTTGATTTTCACAAAAACTATCGGTACAGGGATTATAGTCAATGCATTTATTATGTACAGGATAGTTCCTGATAACAATATGCATTGGGTGGATATGTACCATAAACTTATAATATACAGGATCATTTTTTATGCTGTATAAAGCATGAAACAGCGAAAAGTGTTTCTGGTACAACGTAACAGGATAACCATTGCATAAAGGATTAACAATTTCCCTAATAACAACTGATTCCATTACCGGCCCTGGTGCATTCAGGCAATAGGCAACCAAATCATCCCTGGGAATTTCAATGAGCTTATTCATCAAAGGGCCCTTTTTTATACCGTTGTTCTTCTTTTTTCTCCTTTTCTATGACATCTTTAAATATTAATGAAAAATCATGTGCCCCGTCAATCTGAATTTGCTCCCGGGGTATTCTGTTTTCTTCTTTCTTCTTGCATGAAATATTACTTAGCATGCACATACAACAGATGAAAATTACTATCTTATTCATAATATTTTACCTTAATAATATACAACTTTGCACAAAACTTTGGGTTTATAGTAGTATTGAAAAATAATTTTTTACCCAATACATACCTAACTTCTTCAATAGTACAAAAACAATACATTTTTTTCAATATTGTTTTCACTGTTAATTCCTAAATGTATTTATGTGTACAAAATTTAATTAATGTACACTCCCGCCGGCGAAGGCGGCGGGAGAGTACTATTATTTATGTTAAATTATTTTCATCCCATATGTGTTGTCCAAATCGTGGTTATGTGTATACATTATGAAGTATTGATATATATATATTTGGCTAAAACAAGCAAAATAAATACTTGTTGACATTATAGTATACATACTATAATTTTTTATCTGATCGGGGGAGTTATGAAAATAACAAATACTATTCCTGTAATAACACCAACACCACAGGCTATCAATAGAAAAGTAAATGTTCAAATACAACAGCCTATAGAACCTGTACGGGGTTATCCTTCGCTGAAACAAGCTATTTCAGCTTACACCATTATCAGCGAAGCTCATCAGCTTGTTACCATGGCTATAAACATATCCTATGAACTTATTCAAAAAGCATTTTCGCCCCAACAGGACAACAATGAAATCCTTGCTAAGTTTGCAACCATCAATAATTATTTTACCCGTCTTTCACCGGGAACAGTTTCTGTTCCAAATATTCCGCAATCTGAAACAGTGCAGGAAACAACAAAGCTTATTGGACAATTAGAAGATACAGTAAAAAATAATGATACTGTATTAATGAAATCATTACATGATGCGCTCATATCTAAAGCACAAATTCTTGACAGTACACAACAACAGTTATACACGGCTTTAAACCAGACTACAGCTAATAATAAGCCTGATATGGATGCTATAAAAACTGCCATTGAAAAAAATCAGGATTTAGTTTTTTATGCTCATAAATCATTACAGTATGATCATATTCAAAAACTATTGGCATGAAAAAATATTATAGTATAAGGTGATGTATGGAATTATTTGATGGATTTATTGCAGCAATTGCTTCTGAATTTCAGTTGAAATTTCATAAAACAAAAGAGGGTGCATATACCACTACTATTGAATTTGAGAATGATAGGTCGCAGGAAATATTAATTACTCTTAATAAAGATGAGTCCGGGGACAGGATAGTAAATTATTACTCAGTAATAGGAACCATCAAAAACGAATCATTTGAGCTATATAAATTTGCCCTGAAGCTTAACAGTACACTAGATTATGGCGCACTGGCTCTACTTAACGACACGTTGATTCTGAGAAATTCCCTCTTACTGAAAGATTGTGATCCACAGCGATTTATGAAATCATTATTTTACATTGCTGCAAAGGCAGATGAGTTAGAAGAGATGCTGATCACAAAAAATATTTATTAGTTGAGCCTTTCTTGCAGTTTTTGGCCTAACTCTGCAATATATTTATAATTATCTACATCATCAGCAAACAACAATAATGCAATGGTATCTTTTGTAATGAGGACTATTCTGTCTTTATTATACTGATAATAGTCCTGAAGCTTTTTTATTTCTACTGAAGCTGATTTACTATCTTTAAATACAAGCAGATAGTACACCAGATCATCTCCGTATGGCCTGGCTTCAGTTGCCATTATTGCAACATACATACCTTTAATATTTGCAGCATTGCCATCAGGATATAGCTTTGAAGCTAAAAAGCGTATGCCGTCAGAGTTTACAACACATGGATTTCCGGTGAATACCTTTTTTGCAAAATTAGGTATTTTCCCAAATATAAAGCCCTGAGGTACATCTTCAGGAGCTATCGCCAGACTTGAAAAAAGTGAATTATCGCCCGAATATACCATTCCCATGGCAATGCCCAATGCCATAATCACACTTAAATATATGACTATTGATATATTGTTAATTCTCATAGATCTACCTTTGTATTCTATTGATTAATATCACTATACTATCGGAAAAATTATAAAAAATCAAAATTCAATTTTTCTTGACGTGTAAATACTTACATGTATATACTAATTTATGTATAGTAAATTATTTTTGTTATGTCACATAAAGTTATTGACTTTTTTGTTTTAGTATGCAAGTGTTTTGTAAAAATACCAGTATTAATCAATGACCTTTGCATAGCAGATTTTTTTGATCACCATTCATATTATTACACCGTTTACGGAGTTTTCACATGTCAGATACAAAAGCAAGCCCTCAGTTTATCAGAAAACGGGATGGCAGGATAGTTCCTTTCAATATAGAAAAGATCACAGAAGCAATATTCAAGGCTGCCCGTGCTGTTGGCGGTACCGATAGAAATGCTGCAGCTTCTATTGCTGAATCAGTTGTTGATATACTATCACTGTTATATAAAGGCGAACATATCCCAACGGTTGAGAATGTTCAGGATTTAGTTGAGAAAATGCTCATTGAAAAAGGGCATGCAAAGGTTGCCAAAGCATATATCCTGTACCGTGAACAGCATCGCAAAATACGTGAAGGGAAAAGCCTCTTAAACGAAGGTATTCAGCTTATTGAGGATTACCTTGACAGATCAGACTGGCGTGTCAATGAAAACAGCAATATGAGCTACTCTTTACAGGGGTTAAATAATCATATTGCTTCTGCAGTAACAGCTAAATACTGGCTTGAGCGCAGTTACCCCCCTGAGATAAGGGATGCACATATGAACTGCGATTTGCATCTTCACGATTTGGGGTTGCTTTCTGCATACTGTGTTGGTTGGGATTTACGCGACCTTTTGCTGACCGGTTTTGGCGGTGTTCCTGGCAAAGTTGAAAGCAGGCCCGCAAAACATTTTAGAAGTGCATTGGGACAGATAGTTAATTTTTTCTATACCCTGCAGGGAGAATCAGCCGGTGCCCAGGCTTTTGCAAACTTTGATACTTATTTAGCCCCATTCATCCGCTACGACAACTTGGATTATGCTGGTGTAAAACAGTGCCTTCAGGAATTTATTTTCAACATGAATATACCTACCCGTGTAGGATTTCAAACCCCATTCACCAATGTCACGCTTGACCTTACTGTTCCTCGCTCTATTGCTGATGAACATGTAATCATTGGCGGACAATTCATGGATCAGACATATTCGCAATTTCAGAAAGAGATGGACATCTTTAATACCGCTTTTGCCGAATGTATGTTAGAGGGCGATGCCCGCCACAGAATTTTTACATTCCCCATACCCACATACAATATCACTAAAGATTTTGATTGGGACAATCCCTCAATAAACCTTTTATGGGAAATTACTGCAAAATACGGCATACCCTATTTTGCAAACTTTGTTAATTCAGATATGGATCCGGATGATGCACGTTCCATGTGCTGCAGGCTGCGGCTTGATAACCGGGAATTGCGCAAACGAGGTGGCGGCCTTTTTGGAGCAAATCCCTTAACTGGAAGTATTGGTGTTGTAACAATAAATATGCCGCGCCTTGGATACCTTTGTAAAACTAAAGATGAATTTTTTGACAGTTTATCTCACTTAATGGATTTAGCACGAAATTCACTAGAGATAAAACGCAAAGTACTTGAAAACTTCACAGCCAATAATCTTTATCCCTATACCAAGTTCTATTTGCGGGATGTATACACACGATTCAAAAAATACTGGGTTAATCATTTCTCAACTATTGGTCTTGTTGGAATGAATGAAGCCTGCCTTAATCTTTTGGGCCAGGATATAACAACTGAAGAAGGTAAAGAATTCACTGCCCAGGTACTTGATTTTATGAGGGATAAAATTACTACATACCAGCATGAAACAGGAAATCTATACAATTTGGAAGCAACACCTGCTGAAGGAGTAAGCTACCGTTTTGCTCGGCATGATAAGAACAGATTCCCCGATATCATAACATCTGGTAAAAATGAACCATATTACACCAACTCAATTCATCCTCCAGTAGGATTTGCTCATGATATATTTGATTTGCTGGATCATCAGGATCAATTGCAGTCTAAATTTACCGGTGGCACAGTAGTCCATTGCTTTATTGGGGAAAAGATTGACGATCCACAGATGGTAAAACTTCTGGTTAAAACCATTGCGCACAACTATCACATACCATATTTCACCATTACTCCAACATTCAGCATTTGTCCTGTTCATGGCTATATACCGGGCAATCATAAATTTTGCCCTTATGAACATACTAAAGAAGAACTTGAGATGTTTGGCGTAGATGTCGAAATTGAAGATAGTAAGCCGTTGCAGATTGAGGTACATGTACAGCAGTAATACATGTATAATCTTGTTAATTTTTTTACATGGGGGTTAAAGAATGCAAAAGCACCACGAAAAAAAGATACCAGTTGAAGTTTATTCAAGGGTTGTTGGGTATTTCAGGCCAGTTAACCAGTGGAATAAAGGCAAACAGGAAGAGTTTCATGAAAGAAAAGAGTTTATGAAAGAAGAATTATTTAAGGTAGCCACACATGAATATTCGGGGTATTCAGAAAACCTCACTCATTGACTTCCCACAGGTTATCAGTACTGTCCTTTTTACCGGGGGATGTAACTTGCGCTGCCTGTATTGCCATAATGCATCCCTTGCATGCAATGATTGTGATCTACAACAATATTCAAACCATGAAGTGCTGGAATTTTTGCAAAAACGAAAGCACATTATTGGTGGTGTTGTCATTACCGGTGGAGAACCAACGCTTGCAAAGGGTATAGTAGCCTTTTTAGAAAAGGTAAAGGAAATAGGCTTAAAGGTAAAACTGGACACTAATGGATTTCAGCCTCAGGTATTGGAAAAATTAGTATTTCAAAACCTTGTTGACTACGTAGCAATTGATATCAAAACATCACCGGAAAAATATCCTGTACTAACAAAAACAAAACTACCATTTGATATTATTATTGAATCTATTGCGTTGCTCAAAGAGCACAATACAACGTTTGAACTCCGTACAACGTGTGTGCCGGAATTTGTTACTATTGAAGATTTTTATAGCATAAAAGAGCGTGTAGGCAAGGTAGTATATTATTATTTGCAGCAATTTCACAACCAGCACACGCTGGACCAAACACTTCGTACTCTTAAACCTTATCCCAACGATGTATTATACTCATTCCAGCAGTTTGTAAAAACATTTGCTACCTGTTGTGAAATCAGAGGAATATAAAAATCTATTGACATTACCTGGCATCATTTTTTCTGTGTTATGTAATAACTTCAGGGAGGACAAAGAACCTATGAGCAAGCAGTATAGACCACGTATTAAGCGTAAACGTGCAAAACGCAGACTTAAAAGAAAGAAAAAATTATTGGCAAAAAAGTTATCTAAGTAGCATCACTTTTTCTTAGTTTTTTGAATAACCTCATCACCAACAAAAAGGAAAACAGTATCAACAGCAATTTCATCTAAAGAGGGATATGTGCCATTACAGGTAAGCCATATCCCTTTTTCAGCTGTAAGGGGTATGTAAAGCAGCACTGTATTAAAGTATAAGCCATTATCATTACATTGTGTATTATTCCCGCTGTGGGAACAGCCAACAGCAATATATGACATGATGCCATTTTTTGCCAGAATGTATCGTGTATATAGTAGTGCATCAAGCAGTGTACCTTTCCCTGTAGCGGTAAACTGTAAAAGCGATGTGGCTGTATAGGGATTGCGGATTATGGTATACTGTTTCAATAAGTTGGAAATTTCTAATGCATTGTCTTCAATTGTTGTACTGTGTAATTGTGTATCAGTAACAAGATAATCAGCTATTTTAAAACGTACATTCTGCTCATTAATCCATTCAATCAGGTCTTCAGGTGTAAGTGCCATTACCATAAAATTCCTGTAATTTTGTGCCGATAGTTCATAGGCATTAAAGCGTATGTGCTTAGTACCATGCTCACCATTTGAAAGATTCCCCTGAAGCGCTGACACTACATACGGTTTAGCCTGTGGATGCATAACAATAATATCCATATCAAATTGTGATAGATTATAATTCTGCTGAATATGGACTACCGGAATATCCTTTTGAACAAGAAAGGATATTTCTACCAGGGCATACTTATTCAGGTTTTCTTTGAAACATTCTGCGATTTCATTGTTAAGTGAATTGTACATATATTTGATTTTCTTTTTTTCAATTTCTCCATGTTCATCAACCAGATATATGGTACATCCTGTTATTGTTACATCCTTACCAAAAGCATAATCATTTATTAGTGATGCACTACTGATATAATAAAGATCATAAATTGAGCAATATGCTTTGGTATTAATAATTCGTAATGAGTAACAGGAATACAGTAGCCCGGCAGTACTGGTATGCATAGTTTCAAAAGCTAATCGTGAAAAAACAGTTTTATGCACATAATCATCAAAAGCATTCTTCATATAATCACTATGCCACGGTATGCCTGAGACTATTACCTCATGTTTCTGCCGGTACATGCTTCCATCAGAATCTTCCAAGTCAGCTATTGTTGCCAGTAATATATATGCATGTGAATCAAAACCCTGTGCTATTCTTTTAAACAATGCACTTTTTGCCTCATTGTACCTCTTTAATGCAATGAGGGCGTTTATATACATATCAAAATGTCTATCTACAGTATTGCGTTCAAGAATTGATACTATCTGTTCAAACTGCTGGTCCTGCTCGTAACATTGTAGCAATAAAGCCATTTCTTTATCATTTGGTTGTGGTATTGATTCTAATAATCCAATAGCTCTTTTGATGTCATACTGTGCTGTAATTTCTGCAACAATATAGCGCAGGTCATTGCTAAAAGGATACCGTTCAAGCAACTGTTCACAATTAACTTTTTTAAGTATCAACTCATCTTTTTCCCGATGCAGCAGATGTATCAGGATTGGCAGGTAATGCACTTGCATAATATCCAACGATTGTCTTTTGTATATATAATTATAGTAGTATTGCCATAATGCTGAAGTGTATCTTTCGTTATTTTTCAGGATACCTTTCATTAATAGTTCAGACCCTGTAATTTGGTTGGCATGTTCCAGTAATAATGATAAAAACCTACAGGCTATGAACTCATTGCTTGATTTGAGTGCTTCTTTATAATATTTTAATGCTTCTGTGCTCTGCAGCGATTCATAAAAAAGCGCTAACTGGAACGCGGCTTCAGCTGAACGCTGCGTGTTATATTGTGTAAGCAATTGACTTTCATATGCATAATACGATTCATACCATTGTACATCATGAAAGTATGAATTTTCCGTATCAGGCAAATGTACAATTTGACTGGTATCATCATAATACTGTATTTTTAAAAACATGTCTTGAACTGGTTTATAGTATATAGCAACAGTAAAGCCACCTTCAGATTGTAGGTGAAACATCCGTACCAGCTTTTTCTTATCTGTTATAGCATTAACACAAATTTTTTTTCCGTTAATATAACAAACATAATCCATATTTGAATAAATCGTAAGTGTAACAGGTGCATTGGCTTTAAATGAACCGCTGCAAAGACCAATTGCGGTATAATCCTGTGTATATTGCTGCACAGGGATAAATCCATTTTGATATTGGGCTACACGTATCTTATTTTTATCGGATAAAAAACATGGACTGTTATTGCATTGAAGTGCTGCAATGCTTTTTGGCATTCTTTCTTTGATATTATCGTATATATCCCATCGCGTATTTCCCTTTATAGTGTTGTTGATGTTTAATTCTTCTAATATCTGTACAATGTCCTGAATATAAAGCTTTTCAGCATCAGTAGTTGCACTTCCTGCCAATTCTTTAAGAAGCAAAAATGTTTTATTGGTTCCGGCTATTTGAAGTATATGATGCATATCTGCCAGAATTAACGCTGGATGGGCTTTACCTGATACTATTTCTTTTTCATACTGTTCTATTATCCGGTTTGAATCCCCGTTACAATATATACATGTACTATCATCTGTAACGTGAGATAGGGCATTTGCAGGAACTATCGCTATAACTAAAAAAGCTATTGCTTTTAATAATCTATTCATAATATTTCAACATCATTTGCCAATACAAAAGCGCGAAAAAATTGAATTGAGGACATCATCAACGGTTATCTCACCGGTGACTGCTCCAATTGTATCGATAACATTTTGAAGCGCTGACGCAATAATTTCATGCGGGCTATGAATAGTTATCTGATTAAGCGCTTCCTGTGAATATACCAAAGACTGTTCCAACAGCTGTATCATGCGAATGTCAGCAATAAATGAATTTTTATACTCAACATACTGTGATGAAACAAAATTATATACTGCATCCTCAAGTGCAGGTATACCATATCCTGTTTTTGCAGAAAACACAACTCCTTTTTGACTGATAGTATCTTGAATTAATACTATTGATTCTTTTGTTGCAATATCCGCTTTATTTATGACCGGTATAAACGGCCTATTGCCAATTAACGTTAAAATGTGTTCATCATCAGAAGTCAGGCCTGCTACAGCATCAATGATAAAAATTATCAGTGATGCATCATCAATCAACCTATAACTGCGTTGAACTCCTAGTAGTTCAATTCCATCTGCTTCTTTATGTATTCCAGCAGTATCAAGCAAATTACATTGAATGCCCTTAATTGAAACTGATTCCTTTATAACGTCGCGTGTTGTCCCTGGTGTATCCGAAACAATTGCCCGTTCATGATTGAGTATACAGTTTAAAAAGCTGGATTTGCCTGCATTGGGCTTACCTACAATTGCAATATCAATGCCGTGAGAGAGGTGCTGGCCAATTTTACATCTACTAATTATATCATTTATTTTATAAATTATAGTTTGCATCCTTTGCTGTGCATTATCATAGGATATAATCTCAATATCCTCATCTACAAAGTCAATTGCGCATTCAATATCTGCCTTCAATTCAATTATATGCTGTTTAACATCACTGATTGCATTTTTCAGTGATCCATGCTTTTGCTGTATTGCAACTGCTATCTCCCATTCACTTCGTGCAGCAATAATATGGTTGATTGCTTCAGCTTCAGTCAGGTCCATCTTGCCGTTTAAAAACGCCCTTCTGGTAAATTCACCTGGTTCAGCTATACGCACATTGAGTGCAACTATGGAATTAATAATTTTATTTACTATAATTGGATTACCATGGCAGAATATTTCCACCATATCCTCACCAGTATAGCTTTGCGGGCGTTTATAATATATTACAATACAATCATCTATTTCTTCTTTACTATCATGAATGATTCCATAATAAGCATACCGTGGAATAAATTCATGAGCATAACGCTGTGAAGTAAATATAGAAGAAGCGACCCGTAATGAATCAGGGCCGCTTATCCGTATAATAGCTATTGGTGAATGTACTGGCGGAGTTGCCGGAGCACATATCGTATCATCCATCTGCATTACCTTTTTTCAACAGGCATTATCTTTACCTTTCTGTAAATGCCCTGTCCCTCACTTTTGGTGGTAACCTTTGAATCATTTTGCAATGTCAAATGTATAAGCCGTCGTTCAAATGGATTCATGGGCTCTAAGGTCCAGGGCTTGCCAGTTCGGGCAACTTTTAATGCAATTTCTTTGGATAATTTGCGTAACGCTTTCTCTCTTTTTGCCCTGTATGATTCAATATCAAGTATTATCTTTTTTTCTGAATTGGTCATTTTATTGACCAGAAGGTTAATCATAAATTGCAATGCCTCCAGAGTTTTTCCTTTTTTGCCTATAATAAGCCCTGAACTTGGGCTTTCTAATTCAACATATACCTTGTTTTCGCTTTCCTTATAATCTTTAACCTTTGCCTCAATTTCCATCAACATTAAAATCTTTTCAATAATTTCCTTTGCCTGTTGGCCAATATCGTCCTCCTGTTGGTAATATACTCGTACTTTAGCAGGGCGTGATATGCCAAAACCAAAAATACCGCTTTTCCCTTCATCCAGCACTTCAATATTGATTTTGTTCATATCATTAATTTTTAATAACGATAGGGCTTTCTTCGTTGCTTCTTCAACCGTTTTCCCTTCAATATCTAACACCTTCATGTTCACGCCTCCTACAAAACTTTGATAAAAATAGTTCACTATTTTGTATGGTTTTGTTTCTTCCCTCCTTTTAAAAAATTAGGATTTCACCTTGCTGTATTTGCCGAAATAAAATAATACAATCGTTTCTGTACATACCATTAGCATTACACTCATACGTTTTCTGGGTAGTACCCCCAGCCACTGCCCAATCTTCTAAATATAATGTACTCATAAAATTTTCACATTTCACACAAAAATTTTTGTTAACTATTTTTTGCTAATTTTATTAATAATCATCTGATGGCCTATCTGCAGCACGTTTTGCATAATCCAGTACAATACCAGACCTGATGGCATATTCCAGAAGATAACAATAAAGATTAAAGGCATAAGCATCAACATCTTCTGTTGCTGAGTGGCCTCACCAGAGGACATTTTCTGCTGCAAATATGTTGTACCTGTCATAATGATTGGCAGAATATTAATATTAAATCCAGCAATCCTATAAATAGTATCAGGCAACGATAGATCCTTTATCCATAAAATAAACGGAGCCTGCCATAAATCCACTGAATTTATCAGTGCACTGTACAGAGCAAAAAAGAAAGGCATCTGCAAAAGCAGCGGTAAACAACCCCCCATCGGATTTACTTTGTTCTTCTTGTACACCTCCATTATCTTTTTATTCAATACATCAGGTTTGTCCTTATACTTTTCACGCAATTCCTGAATTACAGGATTCAATTCCTGCATCTTCTTCATGGATTCAGTGGATCGTTGAGTCAAAGGTAGAAACATTATTTTTGTAATAACTGAAAATAGTACCAGTGACCATCCCAAATTTCCTACCAGCTTGTTTATTTCAAGCAGGCACCACATCATGAAGTCCCTGATGGGTTCAATCCATTTACTGACATCCGCAGCATCACCAATGTGCTTATCAACAGCCAGTAACTTATCTTTATTTTTTGGGCCAACATAAACCTTAAATTCATGTGTTATCGTTTCACCAGGTTTTAGTGGTTTGACCGGCACCATAATACCCGTCCTGAAACCGGAGTGTTCCCTATTATCATATACCACCCCTGAACCTGCAAAACCCTGAGGTATCATAATTAAAAGATAGTACCTGCTCATTATTCCAGCCCATTGTACCACACCGTTTTCACGCTTAAGTTCTTCAGGTGTAGAAAAGAATCCACCACCCTTACGGGCTTTTTCAAAACTATCATTTATATAATAAATACTATGCAACTCATTATACGAGTTTTCAAAATCCATTGAAGGCCCTAAAAAATCAGATGGGGAAAATATCACCCCCCCTTCAGGGAATGAAAATTCGCCGCGCCCTTTATTAGTGATAGTATATGATACAACAAAATATTGGCCTGTTTCATTATACGTAAATTTCTTTGAAATCTCCAACGGATTTTTTTGTACGATAGCAACTGTGGAAAAACTTACTGCCTTTTGATCTTTTTGCATTTTCCATAATGCTGGTTGAATATCCTTTGCATGTAAAAACTCCCCTGTTGAAAAATGAACGGGGAAATCAAAAAAACCTTTGGCATCAAATTTTGATTTAGTTACGATTAATTCAATATTTCTTACTTTATCAATAAATGATGTACATTGTCCATCTTCATTGGAAAGTACTGCTGTATAATATTTTGCATCAATAGTAACTTCTTCTTTTTTTGCAGAAGCTTGCTGGAGTTTTGTAACTACAGAAATCTCAGGTTTTTGAATTTCTTCAGTTTGTACTGTTTCAGTACTCTTTTCCGTTACTGGAGGTGTGGTCTCCTGCGGAGGGAATAAATAAAACCATAATATCCAGATCCCCAGCGACAATAACACAGCAATCAAAGCTCTTTTTTCCATGACAACCTCTTGATAAATTTTTTACTTGAGTTTACCAATACCACACATGCGTATAATCATACTACGTGGAAAGGAGATAACAGGAAGGAAAATTGTTCAATACTTACAAACAATAATCAGGGGACAGGGTCATAACCACCATCACACAATGGATGACAGCGAAGGATCCTTTTAATTGAAAGAAAACCACCTTTAAAAAGCCCATGCTTAGTCAATGCCTCAATTGCATACTGTGAACATGTTGGATAAAACCTGCATGCATTGGACAATACCGGTGAAATCACATATTTATATAATTTTATCAACAATACCGGTATGGTAACCAGATCTATCTTCACTGTCTTAGTACTCCTGATTTCCGTAATACGTTTTTAACTGATACAACCAGATGATTATATTCCATAGCCTTACAGGTGGTGTCCGGAAATATAATAACAGCAAAACCCTGCCGTATCTGGGGCATGAGAGTCGCCACTATTGAACGAATTTGCCTTTTGATTCTATTTCGTTCAACTGCATTTCCGTAGCTTCTGTTAACCACTATGGCAAAACGGGATTGTAATGCATTGTTTATTTGCCCTTCTGCCGGTAATGGTTGCATATATACTATCACCCTCATTCCTTTGCCATATAATCTTTTGCCATTAGCTATTGCCTCTTTGAAACTCTTTAGCCCCTTTAATGAATATCTCCTTTTCACGGAATAGAATTACTTAGAATTTCGTTTTTCATCAGAAACAGTTAATTTGTATCTACCTTTTTGTCTTCTCCTGCGCAATACATCTTGCCCTGCCTTGGTACTCATTCTTGCCCTGAATCCATGTGTCCGTAATCGTTTGATTACACTTGGTTGAAATGTCCTTTTCATCATCCCACCTCATTGTTAAGAATATTAGTTCAATGTAATAAAAAAGTTGTATATAATTACAATAAAAGATATAGAATATTCAGCTACAATACATGTATTTTTTACAATAGCACAACTTTTTTGTAATACACAACAAAAATGCTATTCTAAACATGTTATGTATTGTGTCAAGAATTTATTGGGGCTTTTTTGATGCTATCACCAGTATAGTATCTGAAAAGCACAGCAGGTTTGCAATAGTTTTATACAATTTTTGATATTTTTGTGCGATAGATCCAAAACGTTCAGGATGATAGCCCGAAGGAAAACACCTGACAAAGGAAAATCCAATGCTCCGTAACAGTTTTTTAATACTCCATGGCGCCACATCTATCCTGTGATCCTTAGGGTGAGATCTGACCCATTCATCCCCGTGGCAATAAAATAAAGGCCCAAAATACGATGGAAGTGTACAGACAAAAAGGCCATTATCCTCAAGCATGTTATATATTTTATAAAACATAGTATACGGGTCAGCAAAATGTTCTAATACAAACCATGCAGTTATTACATCATACTTTTTTAAAGGGGTAAATTCTTCAAATCCTGTAATGTGAACCGGAATGTCAAATTTCTTTTTACTATAACTGGCAGCATATTCCGATATTTCAAGCCCTTCAACTACACCAAACCCCGAATCTTTAGCAGCCTTACAAAAAAAGCCTAAAGCACATCCAATATCAAGCAGGCTTTTTGTAGAAAGGGTATTCCCTAAAAATTTTTTTATTATTGTTAACCTGAAAATGGATGCAGCATATATTGATTCAAAATCATCTTCATATGTTTTACCATATTGTACTTTATATTCTTTTCCAAAGTAATCAGTAGAGTATAAAGCTGGTGTATGGTTTGCATTATAAATAATGCGGCATGCCTTGCATAATAATAGATCATCTGAAATTTTTCTAAACTTGGATGATTTGCAGATAGGACATTGTGTAGCTATCATTATCTCATTGTTTCTTTTTCTTTTTAGCCGGCTCCACCACAATAGGCACACCTTTTATCCGTGCTTTGTCCAGCGATACTAACACCAGCTCTGCATATTGTTCCGGTATTTCAATAAAAGAATAGGTAGCATGAATATCAATCTTACCAACAAGTTTCCCGTCAATACCTGAACGCTTTGATATTTCCCGTATAAGGTCGCCGGGTGTTATCTTGTGGTTTTTGCCTATGTTAATAAAAATTCTTGCCTTCCCGTCCTTAATATCTTCAAAGACAATGGTCCCATCAGAAGATTTTGTAAAGTTTAATGCCGCAACTTCTTCTATATTCAGCTTAGAGATATCCCCAATATATTCTTTCAGTAAGGCAGCGGTAATGCGTTTTGTTGAACCAAACAACGGTAAATGTTTCCTCATTGCTTTTACCAGAGCAAAGTATGGTGTAAGGTCTTCGTGTAATGCTGATTCCAAAACTTTTTCAATCTTTTTTACCTGATTCATGATAACTCCATTCAATCCTGATTGCATATTAAATAATACACTTTTTAACATTATTTTACTAATTTATATATTGGCAAGCATATTTCTATGTTTATTCTTTACATTTATACCCAACATTCCGTATGGTTTCAATTATATTATTGAATTCATTACCTAATTTAATTCTCAGTCTCCTGATATGGACATCCACCGTTCGCGTACCTCCTATATACTCAACACCCCATATCTGAGATAGTAATTCCTGGCGTGTAAAAACCATACCTTTATTTTCCATCAACAATTTTAGCAATTCAAATTCCTTATATGTTAACACCACCTTCTCATTATTAACTATTACAGAATATTTTTCAGGTTCTAATATGATATTGCCAACTTTAATAACTGAATCCTTTAATTCTATTTCAGCACCTATTAAACGGTCAATTCGTGCTCCTAATTCACCCTTTCTGAAAGGGAACACTATAAAATCATCAAAAAACCAGTCTCTATTAATTGATTCTAAGTATCCTGCACGAACAATAAGAATAACCGGCAAACGCTGAAAACGTTTACGCAACTTTGAAAGGTAAAATTGTGCGTCAGATATATCAATATGTTCAGTATCAAAGAGTACAATATTAAAACCTTCATCTTTAAGGGTATTTATAGAACCATGAACACTTACATCTAACATTTGAAGCATTCTTACTTCTAAAGCTAATTCCTTATTTTGTGTAATAAGCGCTGTTTTAGTTTTCATTTTGTATTAACTATTGTTGTAAAAATATTCATATATCGCACTGCTACATTTTCGGCATAAAAGGTTGTAATCTTTTTTTTATTATTTGCTGAACAGTGTGTATAGAGCTTTTTATCAGTATAAAACTTCATAATACTTTCAGCACATCCTTTTGTATCACCAACATTAATTAATAATGCATTTGCCCCATGGGTAAGAAAATCCACCTGTCCCCCATGATTGGTAGCAACAATTGGCAATCCGCAATACATAGCTTCCATAAACACAATGCCAAATCCTTCATGCATCGATGTAAGCACAAACAAATCAGATTGTGAAAGATAGGCAAATTTCTGTTCATCAGCAACAAACCCCAAAAATTGAACCCTATCACGCAATGATAATTCGCTAACCAGTGATTCCAGATATTCCCTCTCAGGCCCATCCCCCATGATGAGAAGTTTCACGGCAGGTTTATTAACAAGAGCTATCGCCCTGATAAGAACATCAATTGATTTACGCTTAATTAATCTTCCAACAGTTATACAAATAAAATCATTTTCATTCAAGCCTAATTTTTTCCGTGATGTTTTTGGTAGAACCGGCGGATGAAATGCTAACGGAATGATCTGAATTTCTTTTTTTGGGCCATAATATTCTATGGCGTTATTGCGGGTATTTGACGATTGTGCCACAATTACATCAGCCCTGTTAAGGAGGAAACGCACAACACCCTTGAAAAACCGATTGCGATGGGGCGACAACTTTTTGCTGGGATCATAAATATCACCACCATGCAATGATAGTACATTAGGAATGCCAAATAATTTTGAAATAGCGTACCCCAATGGGCCTGACGGCACAACAAAATGTGTATTAATAACATCAAACTTATATTTTAGAGCAAGCGATAGTGCCCGTATAAAACCCGCAGGCAAATAGCTAAACATTGAAATAAATGTTGCTGCATCCCTGGACTTTCTGAATAAAATCTTAACCCTGTGCACATGAATCCCATTAACATTTTCATATGATGGCAATCCTTTGAATGATGAAGTGATGACGTGAACATTTGCTGTCTTTACCCACTCCAATGCCAGATCATAGGTAGCCACTCCTCCCCCGCCACCTAATGGTGGAAATTCATAATTTATAATTAATATATTAATTTTTTTTTGGTTCATGCAAAACACCCCATTTCAAACAAAAAAGGTTACAATTATTCTCACAGTACAACATGCCTTTTATATTTCAAATACAATTTATCCTGTACAGACAAAACAATGCTTTTTGTAATCACATACTATCCGCCATAAAAATATATTTTTTTATATAAACAACTGATGTAAAAAAAATGATATGGTAAAAATAATATTTGTCAAAATATAGTATATAATGTTACTATACAATAAAAGCAATGCGTAATAAAATCATAGCAATGCTAATTACAATTATATTATAAAACAAGGGTAATGAACTATGAAAATTGCACGATTGTTAGTTGTTGTTACTACTGTATCCTCACTTTTTGCCTGTTCAACCATTGACATCGCATATACCAATAAACAGTCAATACAAAAAAGAATGAAACGGGTTGCAGTATTCCCCTTTGACATAAAAGGTGCTGGCTGGGGAGATGAATTTGCAGATGCTATCTCACATCAATTTTTTAAAAGCGGAAAAGTTACTACCATTGAACGCGAAGCCATACAAAAGATTTTACAGGAACAGCAACTTTCTGCATCCGGTTTAATAGACGATAAGCAGGCTGTAAAAATTGGGAAATTGTTAGGTGCAGATGTTATCATTATTGGCCGCGGTTCCGCTTTGCAGGCATACAGGAATAACAGGTATGAGCCAAACTGTATAGATACATTTACCTTAAAAGCTCTTAACACTGAAAACGGTGAGATTTTACTGACAGTGCGTAAAGAACCAGGCAGGGCATGGGACTGGCGTTACCGAGCAAAATTCTGCTGTGGATTAACGCTAATATGGAATCTTAATGACATCTTAATTGAAAGCTCTCAATATGATGACATCGCAAAACAGGTTGTAAGGCAAATCTTAGGTATATTACAAGAAGAAAACAAAAAATGAAATGGACATATAAAACATATAGTTCGCTAGTAATTCTGGTGTGTATCATTACACTTTCATTAATTTCCTATGCATCCGAATTTGATGAACTGGATAAGCCTCCAGAAGGTATTCATAAAGACCAGATAATACTTACAGGCTCCGTTTCTATTGGTGTCCCATATGGTGACCTTATCTCGGCAGAAGAAAAATTTACTAAAACCTCAACCTATACCTTTGAAAATGAAATAACCAAACTCATTTATCTATCACATCTATCGTTTGGATTAACAATTTCAGGTGAATACCTGCCTATTGATTATATTGGCATACGCTCAAAGATACGACGAAGTGTTATAGTACAGAATACGAATTTTGGCGCTGACTATCAATCCTGGAAAAAAACACTATACAGCGATTATTCTGTTTATTTTGGCCCATCATTTCATGTAACAAACAGGAAGCCATGGGACATTGCTTTATCACCCATGATTGGCTATGCATTTGCTTCGTATAAACCAACTCCCATAGCCAGCATACTTATCGATGGGTATACACCACCACCCACACAGCAATTTTCAAGTATTACCTATGGTGTTGATGTTATGCTCAGCATATTTTTTAGTGGTGGACTTGTTGTACAGGTTGGTGGGGAATGGATACGCAACAACGTTATATTTTCATCCACACCAAATGCTGTCAATCCACAAACCAATCAAATATTTTATACAAAGAAAAGTGCCCCTATTGATTCTATTCTCTTCTGTGTTTCAGCTGGATATGCGTTCTATAATTAATACTATTCTATAACTGCATTACCAGTATTAATCAACATTGATACAACTCGTATAGTAGTTAATCTATCTTTACTTTTAAGTTTGGATTGCAAGCGCAAAAACTGATGCATACAACCTCTTCGTCTGTGCTCTAATGGGAAACTGCCATCATCAAATTGCTTTTTTATACACTGATTAAATAACCTTATGCGTAAAGCTTCAGTTGTATCACCCAAACAAAGTGAAAAATGAATGGCATCAATACTATCATAGTCTAAATAAAACGGATAACCCAACAATTCATGATTATATGCAACCCTGCATCTGCAACCACTTTCTTTGAACATGGCATCATTACGGAATAAATAGGCGATAGCTCTTTGTAAAGTATCGTTGCTGTAATGGATGCCCATTTTCATTAAAGCTTTTGCACACATGACAGTTGCAACAGCACAACTGGGTACATCAGTGTGCTCTGATTGAATTCCTTTCCCGGTACGTTTAAAAAGCAAATATTTCAGCGAATCACCAACAGAACCAATAGGGCAATGCAGCCACCCACCATCATCTCTCTGGTGAGATACAATCCAGCTTATACCTTTCTCCAGTTCCTTTCCCTGATATCCACTTTCAAGTAAGCTATACACTAATTGGCCTGTAATACAGGCTGTTGAACAGAAAGGTTTCCAGTTTAATGTAAAGCCACCATCATCCTGCTGAAATATGAGGATTTCTTTAAGCATTGAATACACCATGTTATCACTAACATCAAATCCACTTTCCACCAGTGATGAAAAACCCCACATAATGCCAATACCTGGTGCATCAAAATAATCATAGGCTTTTTTATTAGGTGAATACAAACTTGCTGTATGTAATGTTGGATTACTATTTTTTTGTATACTATGCTCTCTTAAAGCAGGGATACGTTTCAATAAAAGATATAATGATACTGCATCATTCGCCAACCATTGGACAACATCACCGCTAAGATATTTGGATTTAATTTTCACCAATAGTATATTAACTTATTTTTTTAAACTGACAATACGATTATAATTTTCTACTATGACAGAATTATCCGGGGCAAGCTTTCTTGCCTTTTCAATTATTTCAACAGCTTTTTTTACATCGCCGGCCTGAACATAACTCATAGCCAAATTATTACATATAAAGGCTGACGAAGGTGCCAATGCATATGCAGCCGAATATGCAGTCTGTGCTTGGGTAATTCTGCCTAAAAACATCAGCACATTACCCAATTCATTATATGCATAGTACATTTCTGGATCAAGTGAGATAGCTTTTTCAAGATATTCCTTTGCCTGCCAGTAGGATCCAATACCTGAATACGATAAGCCTAAAATATAATACGCAACAGGCGCCTGCTTGATCTGCAACGCTTTTCGTGCCCATACAATTGCATCTGTATATCTCTTTTGATCTATATATACAAAGGCAATATCAATAAATGGATTAATATTATCTTTCTGAATTTCCGCACAACGCTTTAAATGGGTAAGAGCTGACTCATAATTGCCCTTTTTAGCATGGATATGACCAGCCAGGTATCTAAGATTATAATTTGGTGAATTTGGTTCAAAATCCCTTGAAACATCCAGACTAGAGGCTATTTCCGTTAATGCATCATCATATTTCCCTTGCTCAAAAAGCTTCAAGGCTTTGTCATAGTCTGCAAACAGCATCATGGGGATTGCGAGTATAAAAAAAGAAATAAATAATAATTTAATTTTCACAGTTATATCCCCCAAAACCAAAAAATAAAAATTTATTATTTTCATTTAGTTTGGGTGGCCACAAGAGTGGCTGCCCAAACTAAATAGTGTCAATGCGCATATAGATCATTCAATGACCGGCATCCTTCTTACCGGGGAAAGCGTATTGCTGCCTGCGCAGCAGCCAGTCGTGCAATAGGCACTCTGAATGGTGAACAGCTCACGTAATCAAGCCCCACCATATGGCAAAACTCAACTGAACTTGGCTCCCCGCCATGCTCACCACAAATACCCAACTTAAGTTTTGGATTAACCGAACGCCCTTTTTCAAACGCCATTTTAACAAGCTGCCCCACACCATCCCTGTCCAATATCCTGAATGGGTCATTTGCCAAAATTTTCTTATCAACATACTCTTTCAAGAATTTTCCTGCATCATCGCGGCTAAAACCAAATGTCATCTGCGTGAGGTCATTTGTCCCAAATGAGAAGAACTCAGCAACCTTTGCTATCTCATCAGCTGTTACTGCAGCTCGTGGCACTTCAATCATTGTGCCAACCATGTAATCAACTTTTACTCCCATCTCTTTCATGACAGCTTCAGCAGTTTTTACAATAATGTCCTTCTGCATAATAAGTTCCTTAACATGACCAACCAGCGGGACCATAACCTCAGGTTTGACATCAACACCCTCTTTTACAAGCTGGCAGGCTGCTTCAAATATTGCACGGGCTTGCATCTCTGTAATCTCAGGATAGGTAATGCCCAAACGGCAACCCCTATGACCTAACATAGGGTTGAATTCATGGAGTTCTTCAACCTTGGCTTTAACATCGTCAACTGTTATTCCTAATTCTTTTGCCATCTCTTTTTGTGATTCCAGGTCGTGTGGCAAAAATTCATGTAATGGAGGATCTAGCAATCTTATGGTTACACCAAATCCTTCCATAGCCTTGAATATACCATAAAAATCCTCTCTTTGCATAGGCAGCAATTTATCCAGTGCCTTCTTCCTTCCTTCGTACGTATCTGCCAGTATCATTTCCCTGACTGATTTTATCCTGTCCCCTTCAAAGAACATGTGCTCGGTACGGCAAAGTCCTATCCCTTCTGCTCCAAAATTTCGTGCCACTTTTGCATCATGCGGAGTATCAGCATTGGTCCGGACTTTAAGATTTCTAATTTCATCTGCCCACTGCATAATGGTCCCAAATTTACCAGTTACTTCCGGTTCAACGGTTGCAACTTTGCCTAGCATTACCTCCCCTGTTGAACCATCTATTGATATATAATCTCCTTCTTTTAATACGATATCTTCAACTTTCATCTTTCGCTTTGCGTAATCAATTTCTAATGCTCCGCATCCTGATACACAGCATTTGCCCATACCTCTAGCAACAACAGCTGCATGTGATGTCATACCGCCTCGTGCAGTAAGTATACCTTCAGCAGCATTCATCCCTTTTAAATCCTCTGGTGACGTTTCAATTCTAACCAAAATCACCTTCTCGCCACGTTCTTTCCATTCATGGGCATCATCAGCATTGAAAACAATTTTCCCTGTGGCTGCACCCGGTGAAGCAGGAAGCCCCTTTGCAATAACCTTTCGCTGTGCTTTTGGGTCAAAGGTTGGATGGAGAAGCTGGTCAAGTGACTGGGGATCAACTCTTAAAACAGCATCCTCTTTCGTTATCAGGCCTTCTTCAACCATATCCACAGCAATATTTATTGCTGCCTGTGCAGTTCGCTTGCCATTTCGTGTCTGAAGCATCCATAACTTTTTATTCTGAATAGTAAACTCTATATCCTGCATATCGCGGTAATGTTTTTCAAGAGTTTTATATACATCAACTAATTGCTTATATGCTTCAGGCATATACTCTTCCAAAGAGGGATATTTCTGTTTACGTTCTTCTTCAGATATACCATTTTCCCTTGCCCAGCGGCGGGAACCTTCAAGTGTAATCTGTTGTGGTGTTCTAATTCCTGCAACAACATCCTCTCCCTGAGCATTAATTAAATATTCCCCAAAAAATTCTTTTGCACCGGTGGCAGGATCTCTGGTGAATGCAACCCCCGTCGCACAGTCATTTCCCATATTTCCAAATACCATAGCCTGTACGTTAACTGCTGTACCCCAGCTATCGTCGATATTGTTCATCTTCCTGTATAGTATTGCACGTTCATTATTCCATGATCTGAAAACAGCACCAATAGCTCCCCATAACTGTTCATAGGGGTCATCAGGGAACGATACATTAAGCTTATCTTTTATAATTTTTTTAAACCGCGCAACAAGTTCCTTTAAATCATCAACAGTGAGTTCCAGGTCATTTTTAACCTTTCTTTTTTCTTTAAGTTCATCCATGATCACTTCAAATGGGTCGTGTTCATCTTTGCTTTCGGGTTTTAATCCCAATACCACATCACCATACATTTGAATAAAACGGCGATATGAATCCCAAGCAAACCGCTCATTCCCTGTTTTTGATACAAGGCCTTTTACTACATCTTCATTTATTCCTAAATTAAGGATTGTGTCCATCATGCCTGGCATTGACGACCTGGCTCCGGACCTTACCGATACAAGCAAAGGGTTGGATGGGTCACCAAACTTAGTGCCCATAATTTCTTCTACCTTATGTAATGCAGTAATAACTTCTTCTTTCAGACCATCGGGCATTTTCTGATTGTTTGTATAATATTCATTACATACTTCTGTTGTAATAGTAAAACCTGCAGGAACTGGGATACCTATACGTGCCATTTCTGCTAAATTAGCACCTTTACCACCTAAAAGGTTCTTCATATCAGCAGCTCCCTCTGTAACGTTACCACCAAACAGATATACACGCTTTGCCATTGTTGTTCTCCCTTCTTAATTAAATTTATTATACTGTTACCATAGCAATAATAACAGTATACATTTACAAAAAATTATAATAACATAGGTGTTTTTAACATTGATTCAGTCACAGTGTAACATCCTTATATTACTGCAACACTGTTGTAAAGATTAATTTCATAAATACTTATACTATTTATTCCAAAAAGTAAATTTATAAACATAATTTTAAATAATGTACAACCTCACCTTTAGCCTAAGAGTAAATCCATCACTAATTCATACAATAAATGGTGATGAATAATTACTGAAATACTAGCTCATTCTAATGATATATATTATTGCTTAAGCAAATCCTTTACTATTTTTACAAAACACGCATCTCTATCACTACAATTTTCACAACTATCTGACTCAAAAATATTCATATCGCAATCTATACTATTTGTTTCAACCATAATTTCCTTATACCGTATATACTGGACTTCATCATCTGTTAACGCTTGCTCTCCCTGTTTGTGTAATTTTTGTACGATAGTTTTTTGTAATTCAATCTCTTTTCTGTCTACAACGTGTTCGGCTGGAATGGTTTCCTTTTTCTTTTGCAAAGCAACAAACCCTCTGGTTTTATACATGATAGTATGTTTGCGAGTAATTATAAAATAGAGTATTCCTGTAGCCAGCCCACCCAAATGTCCTATATGCGAGATGTTATCAAATCCACCTGCAAGCTCAAGAAATAGTTCCAGAGCGCCATACAATATCACCAGAGTTCGTGCTTTTACTGGTATGACAAAAAAAAGTAAAATTTCAACATCAGGGAATAATATGCCAAATGCCAGAAGAATTCCAAAAACTGCTCCTGATGCGCCAATAGTAGGTATATAATATCCCAATCCACCTGAAAGCAATGCTATAATAAAAATTGCTAAGCCTGCACCAATACCACAAATAAAATAGTATATAAGGAATTTTTTGCTCCCCCATAATCTTTCTACAGGCATGCCAAAGATAAAAAGTGCATACATATTAAATATAATATGTGCAAAACCTGAAGTACTGTGAAGAAACATATACGTAACTATCTGCCATAAATATAATTTATCAACTACCAAATAAGGGATTAAACCAAAGTAATACGTAACAATATCTATAGATAGAACATTGTTAGCAACAGTGTAAGGGACAATAGTATTACTCAACAAAAGTTGAATTAAAAAAATTATACCATTTACTATTATCAGGGTAATAGCCCAGTTATTGTACATCATCAATCTTCTTTTTCATAAAATATAGTGATTATTGCTCCTCATATTGAGGGCACATTCTTGAAACGCCAGGCTCAAAATTTCTACACACTGCTGGTCGTGTTTCATATATGGTGCAGCTATAAAGGCCATCATCATCCATTATTAAAAATGGACACCGTTGAATCGAATGCCCATTACGAGAAGAAATTAAATGATCACCCGCCCAGATACTACCTTCATTTTCAATTATATGCAAAATATCATACCGCCCTTCAGCGCGCCAGCGTATAAAATCCTCCTCTGTTGCATAAGCAATCATATTAACAAAGCAACATGCGCCACATCGCCTGCATTCTTTTTTTTGCATATTGTTTAAACTATTGCAGTTTGTTTATGACAACCCTTTTAAAGCAAACTGGAAGATAAATTCAATTAAATCATCTATTGTCATCCATTCTTGTGGGGAAAACCATAATCGTGTTCGGACAATCATTGATGCAATAAGATTCAAAGCAACCTTTTCATCCACCTTTCTGAACAATCCTTTTTCAATACCCCGCCTTAGTATAGAATACCCAATCCGATTATATTCATCCCTGAGATCTAAGATAACCTTTCTTCTTTCAGGAGAAAGATTCCTCAGTTCTGTATCAAAGAGTAATTTTGAAGCTCTCTTTTCACCCAAAGTAATTTTAACGTGTGTTTCAATTAAATATCGCAACTGCTGTAATGGATCTCCTTCTTCCTTTTCCAGATACCTGATTGGATTAACAATCTCTTCCATTTCTTCTTTTAGGATTGAAAAAAGTATCTCTTCCTTACTTTCAAAGAAATTATAAATATTGGCAGGCCTGAAACCACATTCATTGGCTATATCCTTCATACTGGTTTCGGCATATCCTTTTTCCCAGAATAATACCTGTGATTTCTGCATTATTAATGTTTTCTGTTTACTGTTCTCTTTTATTGGAACGTCTGGCATTGCTATCTCCTTAACAAATAATAAATTACAGCTATTACCCCTTGGTATTCACTGAATCATAAAATAATTTTATAGCAAATTGCCATTATACAATCTTTCATTTGTCCACAGTAAAACAATACAAAGGTAAATACAAGAAAAAAAATCGTATTCTATAACAAAGGATTTTTATAGAAACCAGGTCGTTTACTATTTCTCTACATCTATTCACCATTTACTCAAGATTTTGCACCTTCCCAAATGTCATCATCCCTCCTAATAATTAAAATACTGGCACGCATATAAATTTTCCCAAATATCTTGACACAATAATCACATCAATATCTCTTTCAAGATATAAAATACCATTGTACTAAAAAGGATATCTTATGCTAATGACTTTTATATTAATATTAGGCATTTATGTGACTACAATAGGAATATTAGAACTAATTTTACCTACACGAATGTTGCAATTATGGATAAAAATTTCATCAAGCAAGTTATATTTTCTTTATGGAATTGTTTTAATACTAGCTGGCTTCCCGCTAACCCAGG
>Ga0101944_10000924_pt1 | contig 73390 bp, 50 predicted proteins | sample DewCreD2012metaG_FD_75245 | JGI IMG/M metagenome (GOLD analysis project Ga0101944, IMG submission 75245) | Hot spring sediment bacterial and archeal communities from British Columbia, Canada, to study Microbial Dark Matter (Phase II) - Dewar... ... | reverse complement strand
GCCGCGCAGAACGACGACGAGCAAGCTGTGGAAATGCCGGGCCGTGGAAGCCGTGGAAAACTGCTCCGCAGCTTCCCACCGCTCCCACCGCCCTTGGAAATCGCTGCGCGATTCCCACATTCCCACAGCTTCGGCTACGGCCAGATACGGACTCATCCAACCCAAAACAGAAAGGAGCCCAGCGGACACTCAACTCTTATTCTTCAGGCTCATCCTTCGATGAGAAAATGCTTTGCCGCACCCGAAAGTCCCCCGCCGATTCGCTGGCCGCGCCGCGCCGAGCCGCCGCCCCCGCAAAGGCAGCCTCCCGGTGAGGCCGGCCCGCCACGGCCTGCGGCGGCGCGCGCCCGCGTCGCGCTCGTCCCCCCTTTCGCGAACGGATACACTGATAGATGAGGATGCCGTTCGCCACTATTCCAGAAGCCCTGGAGGAGATCCGCGCAGGGCGCATGCTGGTCGTCGTCGACGACGAAGACCGCGAAAATGAAGGCGACCTCACCGCCGCCGCCGAGAAGGTCACCCCGGAGATGATCAACTTCATGGCGCTCTACGGCCGGGGCCTGATCTGCCTGGCGCTTCCGGGCGACCGCTGCGACGCGCTGCAACTTCCGCTCATGAGCCCGCGCAACACCTCGCGCTTCTCCACCGCCTTTTGCGAGTCGGTGGATGCGCGCGAAGGCGTCACAACCGGCATTTCCGCCGCGGACCGGGCGCACACCATTCGGGTGGCGATGGATCCCCGGACCCGGCCGTCCGATCTGGCGCGTCCCGGGCACGTCTTTCCGCTGCGCGCGCGGGACGGCGGCGTGCTGGTGCGCGCGGGGCAGACCGAGGCGGCCGTGGACCTGGCCCGGCTGGCGGGCCTGGCGCCGGGCGGCGTCATCTGCGAAATCATGAACGACGACGGCACCATGGCCCGCGTGCCGCAACTGGAGGAATTCTGCGCGCGCCACGGGCTGAAGATGATCTCGGTGGCCGACCTCATACGCTACCGGCTGCGCACCGAGCGCCTCGTGCAGCGCGTCAGCGAAAGCAGCATCCAGACCGAGTTCGGCGCCTTCCGCACCGTGGTCTACCAGACGCCGGTCGACCCGGAGCAGCATCTGGCGCTGGTGCGCGGCGAGATCGCCGGCCGCGAAAACGTGCTGGTGCGGGTCCATACGCGCTGCACCTATGGCGACGTGTTCGGCTCGTTCGACTGCGACTGCGGGCGCGTCCTGCGGACCTCGCTCCAGCGCATCGCGGAGGAGGACGCCGGGGTGCTCGTCTACCTCCACCATGCGGGCCATCCGCGCAGCGTCGACCGCCTGGGAGCGCACAGCGGAGACGCCTCCTACTCGCTGACGCCCAGAGGGAGGCGGCTGCTTCAGTACGAAAGCGGGATCGGCGCGCAGATCCTATCCGATCTGGGGCTCCATACGATCCGCCTTTTGACCAATCATCCGCGCAAGGTGGTGGCGCTCGAGGGCTTCGGCATCCGCATTCTGGAGCAACTGCCGGTCTCGGTGGAGGCGGCGGCGGAAAGGAAATGATGCTGGTTTTTCGCGCGGCAGTGGGGCTGCTCGCCGCAGCCGCCCTATTCGGAGCGGCGCAACCCGCGCCCGGGCCAGGCACATTGGAGCCGGCGCTTGTCCGCCACGTGCCGGCCGGCAGCCGCGTGCTGGCCGGAATCGACATGGCGCGGCTGGCAAGCTCGGCTTCCGGACGCGCGCTGTTTTCCCTGCTTCAAGCCGGCTACCCGCGCCTGGCGGCTCTGAACGAATGGCCCGGTTTCGATCCCTTGCGCAACGCGCGGCAAGTCCTGTTGGCGGCCGCCGGCCAGGCGAACGCAAACCATACCGTGATTCTGGTGCGGGGAAAGCTCGACCTCGCGGCGAGCGAGGCGCAAGGCCCGCGCCTGGAGGTCCTCGAAAATGCGCCGGTGCTGCGCCCGGAAGGTAAGCAGGCGCCCTGGGTCGCCATCCTTGAGGACGACGTGGCGGCGCTGGGCAGCCGGGAGAGCCTCCAGCGGCTGCTGGTTCAGCGCAACTCAGCCGATAAGCCCGAGGCCGGACTCCTGGCCCGCGCCCAAGAGCTCAGCGGCCGCTATGATTTTTGGGCGGTTTCCATCGCGCCCTCCGCCGATTTGGCGGCGACTGTTCCCGAAGGCCAGTGGAGCGGCCTCCTGCGGGGTGACGTGCTGGCCGCGGTGCAGGAATCGAGGCTGGGCATCGAGGCCGGCGATTCGAACCGTCTGATCGCCGAGGCGGTCCTGCGCACGCCCAAAGACGCGGCGGCGCTGGCCGAAGTGGTGCGCTTCTTCGCTGGAGTGCTCCAGCTTACGGATAAGATCCGGGGATCCAAGGCCCCGCCCGCGGCTGGCCTGCTCGACAGTCTCCAGGTTCAAACCGAAGGCAACCTGATGCGGGCCACGCTTGTGGTCAGCAGCGCGCAGCTTGAAGCGCTGGTCCGCCGCGCCCGCGATCTCGATCTTTTGAACGCAACTCCGGCGCCGCCCGCGCGGTGAGCTTCGTCCCGGCAGCCGGCCGGATGGAGTAGAATGTGCGCATGGCGGAATCCCACACTTTTTCGCGACGCCACTTTTTCTACGGTAGCCTCCTGGCCGGCGCGATCCCGGCGGGAGGATTCGGCAGTGTCGCCTCGCTGACCCGGTTGGGCTATAAGTCGCCCAACGAGAAACTCAACATCGCCTCCATCGCCGCCGGCGGAAAAGCGGAGAGCGACATCCGCGGCTGCGCGCGCTATGGAGACAACATTGTCGCTTTGTGCGATCCGGACGCCGCCCGGGCCGCCAGGATCTTCCAAGCCTATCCCAATGTTCCCAAGTACACCGATTTCCGCAAGATGCTCGACAAGGAAGAGAAGAACATCGACGCGGTCATCATCGCCTGCCCGGACTTCATGCACGGCATCGCCGCCATGTGGTGCATCGAGCGCGGCAAGCACGTCTACGTGCAGAAGCCGATGACGCGGACGGTGTGGGAGGCGCGCATGCTGACCGAGGCGGCGCGCAAATACAAAGTGGCCACCCAGATGGGCAACCAGGGCTACTGCCAGGAAGGGCCGCGCGTGTGCGCGGAGATGATCTGGTCCGGCGCCATCGGCGACGTCACCGAAGTGCACGCGTGGACCAATCGGCCGATCTGGAAACAGGGCGTGAATGCGCCGCCCAAGGAAGACCCGATCCCCGAGACCCTGGATTGGGACGCTTGGCTGGGCATCGCCGAAAAGCGGCCGTTCAGCTTCGAATACCTGCCCTTTAGCTGGCGAGGCTGGTACGACTTCGGCTGCGGAGCGCTGGGCGACATGGCTTGCCACGTGCTCGGCGCGCCCAATATGGCGCTGCTGTTGGGCTTCCCGCCCACCAGCGTGGAGTGCATCAAGAAGGACCCGCCGGGCCGCAACGACTACATGTACCCGATGAAGTCGACCATCCGGTTCGAATTCCCGGCGCGGGGCTCGATGCCGCCGCTGAAGCTGTACTGGCACGACGGCGTACAAGGGTTGCCCGAGGAATACTGGCCCGAGGACATCCCGAAAGACGAGAAACTCGGCGATCCTCCGCGCGCGGCGATGATGGGGCGCGGCGGGACCCCTGGTGCGGGCCGAGGCGTGGCGGGCGCGGCGGCTCAAGCGGCGCCCCCAGCGCCTGCGGCGCAACCTCCCAAGCCGCCCGCTCCGGCGCAGAACCAGAGCGGCCCAGATCGATATGCAGCAGCGTTGAACGAGCGGATCCGGCCTTACAACACGCCGGCCAACAGCGGCGTGCTCTACATCGGAACCAAGGGCTACATGACCACGGGTGAGTACGGCGGAGGCCCGCGCATTGTTCCCTCCTCCAAGGCCGAGGGCTATCAGCCGCCCACTCCCATTCTGCCCCGCACGCAAGAGACTTACGCCGACTGGATCCAGTCCTGCAAGAGCGGCATTCCCGCGGCCTCGAACTTCGATGTGGCGGGCCCGTTCACCGAATGGATTGTCATGGGCTGCATCGCCTGCCGGGTGGAAGGCAAGCTGGAGTGGAACTCGGAAAAGATGCAGTTCACCAACAACCGCGAAGCCAACAAGTACGTCAAGCCGACTTTTCGCAAGGGCTGGCCGTTCTCATCCCGCGGATAGCGCCTTTCGGAACCTGCACCTGCCCGCCGGCCGGAGGAAAACGTCCAGCGGCGGGCTTTATGCATAAGGCGGGCCTGCCGTTGCGCGCCGCCCTGCGCGGGCGAATTCTATTGCTTGCCGGGCGCGGCAAGCCACATGCCTTTGAGATCGTAAAGGTTGATCACGTGGCGCAGCATGATCTGTTCGCCGGTCCCGACGGCGATGCGGGTCGAGGCGTCCGCTCCATAACCGCCGAAGGCCGCCGAGCGCACGTCCGGTATGTAGCCGGGCCAGCTTTCTCCCACACTCACCGTGTAACCGTAAAACAAGGGCCAGGCCACATCGGGCTGCGACTTCCAAAACGTCTGTAGCCGGTGGAAAGGCTCGCCGGGCACGGCGGCGATCGCGATCTCATCGTGGAGGAGAACCGTGGTGATGCCCACTTCCAGGGAACGGCTCTTGTCCCAGCGGTCCGGAAACGTCAGGATTTCCGACTTGCTGCGAATGCCCGGTTTTTCCGGGATGAACGTGCGGATCGCCCGCGCGGCGCGCAGCACGTGCGTGGACATCGCCTCGCCCATTTTGTCCAGCACGCGGAAGTCCTCCTGGCTGTTTTTCGCCATGCCCATCATCATGGGGTTGATGTCGCCGGCGCCGCCCTGGACGAACATGCACTGTGCGCCCGGCAGCCCGGCCTCCACCTTGGACTGCATCGCTCCGGGCCAGTCCGCCGAATAGAGGCAGTTCCATCCCTGCATCACCACCGAATGGCAGGCGTAATGGACCACCACGGCGCGCACGCGGCCGGCCTCGTCGTCGATGCGCAGGACGACGAACTCGGGATCGACCGGACCGTAAGGAATGTGCGACAGGTTGGAGAAGTCCGCCCGCGCGCGGCCGTCCTCGCGCAGCACCAGCCGGTTGTAGCCGAGCTGCAAAGCGCCCTTGCCCAAGCCCAGCTTGGCCGGAAACATCGCTTGGGAGGCCTGCTTCACCAACTGGAAGATGGTCTCCTCCAGCTCGGCGTGGTACTGGCGCTGCGCCTCCACCACCGGGGTGCGTTCTTCGTCGCTGCGGGCGAAGCGCGGTCCCGAATGGGTGTGTGAGGAAGCCACGAGCAGCACCGGAATGCCCAGCTCGGCGGCCACGCGCTTTTGAAGGGCGGCCGAGCCGAACGTGCCGGCATCGAGAGTGACAATCGCCAGGCGGTCCTTGCCTGCCGCCAGCACCAGCGCTTTGGCGTGGAGCGGGTCGTGGGTTCCCTCGGCCACGGGGCAGGTACGGTTGGGGTATCCGTACATGGGCAGCATCGCCCTCGGAGTGATATCGGCCCGGGCCAACCCGGCCAAAAACGGCTGCGCCGGCGCAGCCGGGCTCACGGCCAGCAACAACCACAACAGACGTTTCATCACCGCACCTCGAAGTCTCCACTCAAATGTATGTCCGCCGAGGAGCTCCCCACCAGGACCCGGAACGTGCCCGGCTCCACCACCCAGCGCAAATCCTGATTGAGGAGCGCAAGATCCTCCGGCCCGAGGCGGAACCGCACGCTGCGCGTCTCGCCGGGTTTCAAAGCAATCTTTTCGAAACCGCGCAACTGCTTGACCGGGCGGGTTACGGAGCTGACCAGGTCGCTCAAGTAGAGCTGCACCACTTCCTGGCCTTCTCGCGCGCCGGCATTGCGGACGTTCACGGTGACCTGGACTTGCCCGTTAGGGCCGATGGTCTTGGGCTCGATGCGCAAGCCGCTGTATTCAAACCGGGTGTAGCTGAGGCCGTATCCGAAGGGATAAAGAGGCGCTGCGCTCATGTCGGCATAGCGCCGTCCCCAGCCGCGCTCGATCCAGTAGGCTTTCGAAGGGCCGTAATCGTAGTAGACGGGCAACTGGCCCACGTGTCTGGGGATGGTGATGGGCAGCTTGCCGCTAGGGTTGTAATCGCCGAACAGCACGTCGGCGACGGCGTCGCCGCCGCGCTCGCCCGGCAGCCAGGCTTCGACCAGCGCCGGGACATGTTCCGCGATCCAGCGCGTGGACAAGGGCCTGCCGTTGATCAGCACCACCACCGTGGGCGTGCCGGTTTCATAGACGGCGCGGACCAGCTCCTCTTGCACTCCCGTCAGGTCGAGGCTGGCGACGTCGTAGCCCTCGCCGTTGGTGGGCATTTTGCTGAGCTGGCCGTTTTCGCCGACGACGACGATGGCAACGTCGGCGTTCCGGGCGGCCTGCTGGGCTTCGGCGAATCCGCTCCTGTCTTCGCCCAGCACATCGCAGCCGCGAGCGTAGGTCACCGTGGCGCTGGGCGCTTTGCGCCGGATCCCTGCAAGCACCGTGACGACCTCCTGAAGGATGGTTCTGGGGACGTAGTCGCCGAGCTGGTTGGCCTTGTCGTCGGCGTTGGGCCCGATCACCGCGATCCGGCGCAGGTCCCTGCGCAAGGGCAGCAAGCCGTCGTTCTTGAGAAGGACGATGCCCTCTCGGGCGGCGCGCAGCGCCAGTTCCTGGGCTTGCGGCGTATGGGTCGACTGCACCGCGCGCTCAGGATCCACGTAGGGGTTCTCGAAAAGCCCCAAGCGGAACTTGAGCCGCAGCACGCGGCGCACGGAGCGGTCGACGTCGGCCATGGAAGCCTTGCCTTCTTTGACGCTTTCCACCAGCAAGCCCATGTAGCCGGGCTCATAGGAAATGCCGACGTCGACGCCGGCGCGGAGGGCCATCTGGCCAGCCTCCTTCTGGTTGGCGGCCACGCGCTCATAGACCAGCGTGCCGATGCCGCCGCCTTCGCCGAGCACCAGCCCCTGGAAGCCGAGCTCCTCGCGCAGGATCCGGGTCAGCAGCTTGGCGGAGGCGTGCGCGGGGACGCCGTCGATGGAGGGATAAGTCGCCATGACGCCCAGGGCGCCGGCGCGTTTGATCCCGGCTTCCCAGGGCGGCAGAAACGTCTCGCGCAGCTTCCGCTCGCTGATCTCCATCGCCCCGCGCTCCAGCCCGCTCACGGGCTGGCTCTGGCCCGGATAGTGGCAAAGCCCGGCCACGACGCGGTCCGGGGATGCGATGTCCCGGCCTTGCGCGCCTTGAACGATCGCCTCCGCGATGCGGGCGCACAGATACGGGTCTTCGCTGTAGCCCTCCTGATTGCGCCCCAGGCGCGGGTCGCGGTTCGGCTCGATCACCAGCGTGAAGAGCTGGTGGATGCCCACGGCGCGGGCTTCCCGGGCGGCCGTGGCATAGACCTCGCGCAGCAGCTCCAGGTTCCAGGTGCTGCCCAGCGCAAGGCCCTCCGGAAAGATCGTCTTGCCGGAGCACATCACGCCGTGGGTGCCTTCCTCGGTTTGAAGCAGCGGGATGCCCAGCCGCGTCTTCTCGATCGCAATTTTCTGAAGCTCGTTGAAATAGAGAGCCTGCTGGCGGCTGCCTTCGTGGAGGATGGTGTTGGCCAGAGTGAAGAATCCCCCGCCCGGGCCGATTTCCTTAGTGAACGTCCCTGCGGCGAACCGCCGGCAGGCCTCGGTTTTGGCCGCCACATCCCGGCCCAGGCTGTTCACGTAGACGCAGGGCATGTTGAGCTGGCCGATCTTTTCCTCCAGCGTCATTCGAGCCAGCAAGTCTTCCACCCGCCGGTCCACAGGTTGCTCCGGGTCCCGGTACAGGGGGCGCTCCGCCGGCTGCCATCCGGCCCAAAGAAGGGCCACAAGAATGAAGAGGGAGAATCCCGCAGGCATGGCTACCTTCCTTTCAGGAACTCAAATGCTCGCGCAAGACTTTCTCGAAGGCCCGGATGATGTCGTCTTCATCGCTGCGGGTCAGGCAGGACGGGATGGCGAGCACGATGCTTCGTTCAAACAACGAGTCGGCCGCCGGGCAAGCGCCCTTGGCGTAGTCACCGCCCAAGCCGCGGTTCTCCGTTAGGTTCCACGGGAAGCCCGCGCGGTCGACGCTGGTGCGGCGGACCAGGCTGGGGATGTTGTAGTACAGGTGCAGGCCCCAGTCGGTCATGAGAACGTTAGAAATCCCTTGGGGGTAAGTGACAATGCCCTCGGCCCGCAGGGCGAGGTTCACGCGCCTGGCCGTCTGCGGATCCGGGTAGGTGGTGATGAGAAAACAGCCGGTATCGCCCGCGGGATCCTGGATGCGCCGCAGCGCCACTTGGGGGAAGGCTTCGAGCGCCTGGCGGATGCGGTGCTTGCTCCGGCGCATGGCGCCGGTGACCATGGGAAGCTTGCGCAACTGAACGCGAAGGAGGGCGGCGCGCAGCTCATCCAGCCGCGTGCCCTTTCCCCAGAGGCACAACTCCGGCGCGTCGAAGAGGAGGCGGCCGTTGCGGTCGCGGGCGTAGCCCAGGTCGTGGCAGGCCTCGGCGCGCTGGGCCAGGCGCTCGTCGCTGGTGACGACGCAGCCGCCCTCGCCGGCGGTCATGTTCTTGTTCATCTGAAAGCTAAAGATGCCCATATCGCCGAACGTCCCCACCTTGCGGCCGTGGATGCTGCCGCCGGCGCATTGCGCGCAGTCCTCGAGCAGCCAGAGGCCGTGCTGCCGGGCCAGCTCCGCGATGGCGGGCGCGTCGGCCGGCGCGCCGCTCATGTGAACCAGGATGATGCCCGTGGTGTGCCGGCTGATGCGCGCCCGCACGGAGGCGGGGTTCAGACCGAAGGTGTCGTCGATATCCGCCAGCACCGGGATCGCTCCCTGGTTGACTACGGCCGCCACGACCGACACCCACAAGTAAGCCGGCACGATGATCTCCTGGCCGGGACCCACGCCGAGCGCGGCTAGGGCGACCGACAACGCGCCGGTGCCGCTCCCCACCGCGACCGCGTGCTTTGCGCCCACGAATGCGGCGAATTCCCGCTCGAAGGCTTCGGCCTCGCCTTGCAGGTCTACGCCGTAGTAGCGGAAAGGAGACCGAGCGCGCAGCACGCGCGTGACGGCCTGGATCTCCTCCTCATCGAAGTAGTGGACGCCGGGAAATTCCAGCGGAAGCGGCTGGCTCCGGACGGGCTCTTGCGGAGAGCTTGCGTGTTCCTCCGGGCGCTTGTTCAAAGGACCCTTCCTTTCTCCTTGTGGCGTTGGCGACAGTATACACCCACGAGGGGCGTCGGCCGCCGGCCTGGAGTGAGGATGCGCCGCTTGGCCGGGGGCGGGAAAGCCCGCAGCCTGAGAACGCCTGCGTCAAAACGGCTGCGCGCGGGCCGTCGGGCCGGACCGGATTACACTTCCCAGTTCATTCGCAGCGGCGGGGAGGGCCGCAGCCGGTCCCGCAGAATCTGGAGCGAACGCTGTTGCTGGTACTCGTTGTATTCAAATACGGCGGCTTCCTTGAGCAGGATCTGTTGCAGTTGCTTGACGTCAATGTCGTGCGGCCGCAGCTTATCGCGCAGCGCCAGGGCGGCCGCCACACCCGCAGCATGCCCGAGAATCATGTACTGGGGCTCCATGCGCAGAGAAGAGTAGGCCACGTGGGTGGCCGAGAAGCAGACCGGGACCAGGAGGTTGGACGCCTCGGCAGGCTTGGGCAACATCATCCGGTAAGGAATCTGGTAAGGCTGCACGGGCACCTGCATGTCGCCTTCGTTCTCGGCGAAGCCCCGTTCGTTCACAAACCGCCGCACGTTGTGCGAATCGCTGTTGTAGGACCCCATGCCGATGACATCCGGCTTGCTCCGATCGGTTTGCAAATCCCGCTGGGTCATGACCAGCTCCCCGATCATACGGCGGGCCTCGCGCACATAAAGCTGGTGCGGCCAGTAGCCGGTGTCGGTGAACTCATCGCGGCACAGGCCCCAGCTGCGTACTTCCTCTTGCAAGCTCCGCGGGACGCGCCTGTCATTCGCCAGGAAGTAATAGAATCCCTGCTGATAGTCCACGTGATCTTGCCAGATTTGCGCGCGGCGGGCATAAGATCCTTCCGGGTAATCGTAGTTCTTGCCGATGTAGTCGCTGGAGAAGGCGCCCTGATTGTTGAAATCCGCCTTGCCGTTGGGGATCAGAGCAATGAGAGTAACTTCCTGAAACACCTGGGGACGCCCCAATTTTTCCTCCATGGCCTTGAGCAGCCGCGCGAGCAGCTCGTAGCGGTACGGGGCATAGGATGCCGGTTTGGGCCAGGGCACGCGTTTGCTGTAGACATTGGTGGCGATGACGCGGAAGTTGTACGCCTGGACCCGGCGGTCCGCTTCGCCCGGCTTGCCGCGGGGCTCCTGCACGATCTCCGGCAGGAGTTTGCCGTCGTCAAAGGGCGAGACATCCACCTGAAACTGATGATACGGCGTGCGCTCCCGGATGCCCGCCAGCGATTCTCCGTACTGATCCGTACCCTCCCTTCCCCAGGTGTAAGAGACGCCGGCTTGCGCCATTAGGTCGCCTTCATAGGAGCAGTCCGCGAACATCCTTGCGGCGAACCGGGCGCCGTTAGCCGTGGTGACCGACTCGATTGTGGGCCCTTTGCGGAGAACTCCGCCGCCTTCGCGCAGTGGGTGATCGAAAAGAACCGTTACGCCGGCCTCCTCCAACATCTCCCGCATGATCTCTTCGCCCACCCGCGGCTCGTAGAACCATGCCACGGCGTGATTAAAGCGGCGCATTTCGTAACGCTCGCCCACGCGGTAGTAGAACTCCAGCGCCAGCCCTCCGATGACCTCCCGCTTGCCCACGTCGGTGCGGCTCAGTCCTCCGGTGCTCATTCCTCCGACATGACGCCGCGGCTCGAGCAGCACCGTCTTGAGTCCGTGCCGGGCTGCGGCGACGGCGGTCATCACGCCGCCCGCGGTGGCGCCATACACGACAAGGTCCCAGTTGGTTGGCCGCGGCTGATCTTGCCTTGCAGCTGCGGAAAGACTTTCGGATTCCAGTGCAGCCATCGATGCGATCAGAAACTCCCGGCGGTCCATGGGTTCAGCCTCCAGCGCATGACTGATTGTATAACCAGCCATACGGGGGACCGGGGACGCGCGGGTTCAGCGCGAGGTCCGCGATCGCGAGTTGACGTTGACCCACGAGATCCGCATTCAGACTCCGGCCGCGATGGTCCTGTTCGCCCGAGAGGCTGAACAGGATGTGGAAACAGCCTGTTTCGTCATCCTGCTAGCATAGGGCCATGCGCGCGATGCTGCTTCTCCTCGTGAGCCTGCCTCTGCTGGCCGAAACGGCCGAGCTCGACGGAGCAAAGATCTATTACGCCGCCGCGGGACGAGGCGCGCATACGGTGGTGCTGATTCACGGCTGGACCTGCGATCACACCTTTTGGGACGCGCAGGTGGAAGCGTTGAAGGGCCGCTACCACGTGATTGCGCTCGATCTGCCCGGCCATGGGCGCAGCGGCGCGGCGCCCGAGTATTCGATGAAACGTTTCGCGCGCGCCGTCAACGCCGTCATGGTTAAGGAAAATGTTCGCCAGGCGATTCTGGCGGGGCATTCGATGGGAGGAGCGGTGATGCTCGAATTCGCCCGGCTCCATCCGGACAAGGTCCTCGCGATTGTCGCCGTCGACGCCATCTTTCCCGAGCCGGAAGCCGCAAAGACCCTCGCCTCCTGGGCCGCGCGCTTTGAAGGGCCGGACGCTCTTGAAGAGCGCAGGAAGATGGTCCAGGGCATGTTCACAGACGCCACCACGGCGGAGCTGCGACGCAAGATCGAGTCGGTCATGCTGGCTGCCCCGGCGGATGTCGCAGCCGGGGCCATGCGCGGCATCGCCGATCTTTCTGTCTGGCGCGAGGACCGCATCGATGTTCCTTTTTTCGAAATCGCCGCCGAGACCGCTACGTATGTGACCGAGGACCTCCTCAAAAAGCGTTTCCCGCGTGCCACGCTGGTCCGGGTGCCCGGCACGGGCCATTTTCTGCACATGGAGAAGCCCGCCGAGGTGAACCGCATCCTGCTGGAATGGCTCGCGGCGCAGGGATTCTGACAAAGAGGCCGACCTCAGAGCAGGGTAGAATCACTCGGGAATCTCTAGTCTGTCTGATACCAGAGGCCAGCGGTGCGGCGTGCTTCCGCCCTCGCCCGGTATTCCCTCTTGCATCGCTGCTCCTGGCCAGCCCCGCCAAAGCCTGTCGCCGGCAGCATGCCGCGGATGGGCTCGCGAGTCCAAGCCGCCCGGCTTACTGACGTCCACGGTGAGCGTCTCTGCCCCCTTTGGGACACTCATCACTCTGCGACAACCCAACCACCCGGCGATTTATCAGGCGCCCTCCCGCGTGGCGGACTGGTACGATATCCGGCCGTACAACCCCTCCTTCACCGGTTCTTTGACCGCCGCAGGGGTCCTCTGCGAACGCCAGAAGGCATACGCCCTCAGTGTGAAATCCCCCGCGCCGGTGGCGGTCTTCGGCAAGGAGCACAATGCGCTCGGCTGCTACCCGGCTCCGCCCAACAGCCCGTGGACATAGTTCTTAAGACATCTTCAGCCAAAATGTTCTGGTTCAATCATTGAGTACGGCGTTGGGCCGGCGGAAACCGAAACAGGCCTGCCCTTCGGTCGAGACCGGCCAGTTGTGGGCTCACGGCTACCGCCCCTCCTGTGCCGGCTGAATGAGATCTTGGACCGGCCCGAGCCCGATCTCTACGTGGAGCGGGTCCGCCGCACCTACTATGCGCCGCCCATGCGCCGCCCGTCCATCGGGCCGGGGGCTACCTCCGGTGCTCTCTGTTGGGCTAATTCGAGGGGATCTGCACGGAAGGGGGAATCCTCTCCCGGCTCTAGGATCCGCTCACCCTACGCGAGAACTTGGGACTGATAGCGGGGCCCTGGTCGCTACAGTGCGCCCAGGCCCCGCATCCGGTTACCAGTAAAACTTCAGACGCAACTGGACCTGTCGCGGATAGCCATTGTTCGTCAGGGACGACTGGCTCAAGTAGATCAAGCCGAAGTTCGGGCTATTGGGATCGGTGGTGCCGCGCTCCCACGTGAAGTTGGTGTGATTTAGCGCGTTGAACGCTTCAATGCCTAGCTGGAAGCGGGCGCGCTCTCCTATGGTAGTGGTCTTGTTCAGCGACGCGTCCATATTGAACCACGGATGGGAGCGGATATGCGAGGTGCGGAACGGGGTGTAACGAGGGGCGTAACTGGCGGTCATCAGCCAGTGGTAGTTTGCGAAATCCGTTCCGCAACCGGCCGCGACGCTGAAAGACTGCGTACGGATGCTGCCGTCGTTGAATTGGCGCAACACGCACGGGCTCCAGAAGCGCACCCTCTCCTGGCTCCAATCCGGCGTGACCTTGGGATCCTTCAGGATGATCACGTTGCCGGGAAGGTTCATCGGCTCGCCAGAGGTGGTATTAATGAAACTGGTCAGCTCCCAGCCGCTGATCAGCTTGCTTACCACACCCGCGGCGCCCGATCCCCACTTGCGGCCTTTGCCGAAAGGCAGCTCGTAGACCGCGGTGGCCTTGAACATATGCAAACGATCGTAGGTGATGGGGCCGCGCTGCATCACATTGGCAAAGGCATCCAACCAGCCTTGTTGTTCGGTCGTCTTCGACAGCGTATAGTTCACCAGCAGCGTCACGTCGCGAGTTGCACGCTGGTTATAGCTGATCTGAAGGCCATTGTGCCAGATACGGCGGTCATTCCGGCCGAGTTGAGTCATGTCCCCGCTGAATTGCGGAAAGGGGCGGCTGAGATGGTAGCGGGACAGCGTCGTCGAAGTGAAGAAGCCCGTGCCTGAGAATGCGGGCACATCCCGGAAAGGATTGGGCAATGGTTGGTCGCAATAGTTGGGGTCGCCGCCTTCTTGCAAGTTGCACTGCTTGCGGACAGCCAGGCTCGGGATGTTAAAGGCCTTCGAATCATTCTCATCGAGCGTCCTGCCGCCGATGTAGGAGATATCCACGGTGGCCGTGCGCGTGACCTGATACTGGAACCCGAAGGAGAACTGGCGCACAAAGGGAATGCGGAAGTTCGGATCGAACCAGCTCGTGTTGCGTCCCACGAAGGTCAACGGGCCCAGGGAGGCGCCGGTCGGGACACTGATGCCCGACGGGTATGGGTTGCTCAACACATTGGGAATCGGTGTGCGCCCGCCGTCCAGGCTGTTGACGATCGGGGTGCTGGTGGAAAAGCCCACTGTTTGCAGGTAATCGTTGTTAGGATTGGAGAAGTACACCCCAAAGCCGCCTCGCATCACCAGCTTCGGGCTGACCTGAAACGCGGCGCCAATGCGCGGTTGCCAGTTGTTCAAGTCGCGATTGCCAGCGGCTCGCGGCCGGCCGGCTACGCCTGCGAAGAGCAAACCGCCTTTCAATTCACGCAACTGAGGGTACTGGGCCAGCATAGCGGCCGGGATCTGGTCCGCCACCGGGTTACGCACCATGGGATCGAAGCCGCGGTTCATTCGGTTGTATTTCTCATCGGGGGCGCCATTGTAGTCCCAGCGCAAACCCAGGTTGACCGTCAGACGGCGGGTGACTTTCCAATCGTCCTGGATGTAAGGAGAAAAGTACCACTGGCGGAAGAAGGGGTAGAGCGGATAGTTTGAAGAACCGCTGGAAATGCCCAACAAGAAGGTGGCGTAACCGTCGCCGGAATTGACTTCGGATTGATTCCAAAGCCGGCGAGTCCACGCGCTGGAGTGATCGAACTGCAAGATATTTCCGGTGTTCTGGAGGATGTAATGGATGCGCCGCAAATCGCCGCCCACTTTGATGGTGTGGGTGCGCCAGACTTTGGTGGCGTTCCCTTGCAAGTTATAGCTGTTCGTAATGTTAATGCTCTGGTAGCGCCCCATGGTGCTGTAGCCGTCGAAGGTCCATACGCCGAAATAACGAGGGGTGGGCAGTTGGTTGATGAGTGAAGCGGGCAGCCCCAGAGAAGTCAGATCGAAGTCCGTGTTAGCCCGGCCGAATCCCTTCTCGATAAAGCGGTTGTGAGAAAGACGGGCATTGAGGATAAGCGTGGGGGTCATCGTGCCGACCCAATCGAGCACGTAAGCGTCGTTGATCCGCTGGAACGGCTGCTGGCCGTTGGTGCCCGGGCCTGTGCAAATTCCGTTGATGCAGCGGTCCTCGGTCCGATCATTGGAGGCGTGCCGGATGAACGCCCGGTGGCGGTCGCCGAAGTTCCAGTCGAACTTCAAGATCAAATTGTAGAAATCGTCTTCCGCCGCATACTTCTCGTGAATCAGGTTCTGCGTCGAGTACCGCACATTGGGAGTCTTGGCGTTGGGCCGCGGCATGTACTTGGACACATTGCGGGCGATCGGATTGATGCGCCCGGGAGGGATGATGTTCCCCGGGAAGAGATCGCGGATCGGATTCTGGCTCGCATCAAAGTGCGTGGTGAATGGGTCGTATATGTAGATCGGCGAGCCATCGGCATTGACCAGTTTGCTGAAGTCGCCCTCCCGCATTTCCGGCTCGGGATAAGAATTCCGCAGGAACTGCGGCCAGAGTTCATGATACAGCTCCAGGCTTCCCAGATAGAACAACTTGACGCGTCCGTCTTTCTTGAGCAGACCAGGGATCCGAGCCGGTCCGTCGAATTGAAATCCGTACTGATCCAGCTTGTGGTCCGGACGCTTGGCGCCGATCGCGTTGTTCTGGAACGTATTGGCGTCCCAGCTCTGCCGCCGCATGAATTCCCAAGCGGTAATGTGGAAATCGTTGGTGCCGCTCTTCAACACCACGTTGAAGATGCCGCCGCCGGTGTGCCCATACTGCGCATCATAAGTATTGGTCTGAATATTGAATTCCTGGACGGCGTCCACGATGGGGACGTAGGCGATGTTGTTGCCGCCCATCTGTGCGTTGTTTGGCGCCCCATCGAGCAAAAACTCGTTGCGCCGCTGGCTGCCGCCGTTGACGACCCACTCGGCAATGGCGCCGTTATCAAAGGGCCGCATCCAGATCGCGTTGCCCCGCCAGATCACGCCGGACATCATGGCCCCCAGCATGAAGGGGTTGCGCGTGTTCAGTGGAAGTTCCGTAACCTGCCTTGTGTCGACGATCCCGCTGCGGCTGGCGGTCTGAGTTTCCAGTAGCGCCGCCTGTGCGGTTACCTCGATGCGTTCGGCCACCTCGCCAACCTCCAGCGCTACGTCTATGCCGACGATCTGGCCGACCTGCAAGACGATGTTTTCACGGGTGAGAGTTTTGAAACCCGTGGCGGTCACGGTCAGCCGATAGGTCCCTGGCCGCAGAAACGGCAGGGTGTAGGTACCGGAAAAGTCGGTCGTTGCCGTCGTCGTTTCGTTAGTGGCAACGTTGACTGCCTGCACGCGGGCGTTCGGCACCACCGCGCCGGTCGCGTCCAAAACACGCCCGGACAGGGTCGCGCGAAACTCCTGGCCGAAGCCTAACGCGGCTACAAGCAGGCAGGCGAATACCCCGAAGAAGACTTGCCTCCGAATCCCAGTGATCATGCGTACCTCCTAAATCTTAAGGGTCGTACGCAACAACCACAAATATTATAGACATGGACTGATTAGTTGTCAATGAATTTTAACCTTGAGGGCTTATATTTAGTCCTTCTCGATTCTCGATTATGAATGATTTTGTTGCTTGAATCTATACTTCAGTTTATACTCCAAAATGCAATGACATCAAGCTACTTGGCCCCAACCACCAAGCCGCCCCCAGCCTCCCTAAAACAACCTTCCGAGATCGAAACCACCTGACTTCCCTTACGGCTCCGGCGCGTGGCTCGGAGAGAGAATTTTGGCGGTGAGGAGGAGGGAGGGAAGGGAGAGAGAAAAGGAGGGGGGGAATAAGTTGTGCTTATCAAGTTCAGCAATTTCTCTGGGTCTGATGTCCCTCTTCCTGTGCGGAACGCTAAGCTGTGCAGGGCGTCCCCAGGAGCAGCTTAGCGTTCACGCCGCCTCCAGTGGAGCAAGCCGCCCGGCTTGCCGCACCGGCAGTCCTGCCGGCCTGGCAAGCAAGACTGCGCGCTTCACGGGAACTGCCGTCGCGGCAGAGGCCCCCAGCTCACGCCATCTCGTTATTCGGCTGCCTTGTCGAACAGTGGGAGCTGCGTTGAATGGTCTGCGCCCGCGGTGAGCTTCGAGATGGCGCGGACGAGGCGGCGGTAGGGCAGTTCCTCCAGAGTGCGGAACGGAATCCAGTGCCCGTCGCGGCTGCTGGAGTAATACCAGCGGGCCAGCAGCGCCACATGCTCCTGGCGTTCCTGGATGCCGCCATTGCGCGGCTGCAAGGAGGCGGTCATCCGCCGCAGCCGCTCATCCATGGAGACCGGCCGCTCGCCCTCCTGACGGATCGCAAACCTCACCGGCGGCTGCCACCAGCCCCTCAGCATGAACCATAGGTTGACGGAGCCTGGTTCGACGGATCCGGTCACCGCGACCCCGCAAAGCTGGTCCAGGCCGCAGGCCAGCTCGTCGCGGATCCGCAGCACGGCTTCGACCTTCTCCACTTGCATATGAAGCTGTGCGGCTTGTTCGAAGTCGAGCTCCTCGCTGGCGCGGTCCCGGGCGTGGATCAGCGGCTCCAGCAGCGACTTGCCGCCGGAGGCGAGAAAGCGCACGACGCGCTCTGCCTCGGCGGCGTACTCCTCGCGGCTGACCGCCTGCTGGCAGGGGCGCAGGCAGAGATTCATTTCGCCGTAGATGCATCCTGGATGCTCCGGGCTGGGGTGCAGGTCTTCCTGGCAGCGGCGGATCTGAAACAGATCCAGGAAGCTCGCTTCGAACTGCTCGGCCGCAGGGCGAGAGCGGAACGGGCCGTAGTAAAGCGAGGGGGCTCCGCTCAGCCGCGAGGTGACCTGACTGCGGGGGAAGGGATTCGAGAGGATGATCTTGACATAGGGCGGCATGCGCAGCTTGCAGCGCCGCGGGTAGTCGGCCGGATAGCAGGAGCGGGCCAGCTCATAGAACACCAGGCTGGTTTCCAGCGAGGAAGCGGCCGGCTGGTAGGCGATCCGCGTGGCCACCAGGCGCAGATTGAGCATCCGCACGGGCCGATCCTCGGCGCGCAAAAGCCTGGTGAGGCGGCGCCGGAGGTGGAGGGTCTTTCCCGCGTAGGGCAGGCCACCGCCCACGGCAACCAGGAAGACGCCGGGGCGATCCGGCACTTGCGCCAATTGCTCCTCAAGCGCGGCGGGGTCAGGGTTGAAATCGAAGGCCTGCGGCGCCCAGAGCGTCATTCATGAAGATTGTAACGAACAAACCGCGAGAGGCCGGGCGGGAAGTCACCCTGCGAGATTCTGCGGGCACGCAGCCTCATGATCGCATTCGCGAATTGCTGGCCGGCGCGCAGCCGCTCCAACGGCGTCAGCGACAGCATCCAGCGAATGAGGTCCACATCGACCCCGTTGCCGCCCCGGACTTGAGGCGCCGGAGATTTGATCCGGGGGGTGTTGTCAGGCTTCTCTGCCATAACGGCGGTTGCGCTCGGGCGGCCGGGGGAGGTCAAAGCGAAACGATGCGCTTAGGCCATGCGATCTACGGTCCTCCCGCTTCCCGATCCAACCTCATTATAGTGTCGCCGCCGGGCAGGGCAGCCCGGGAGCTGGACAAAGCACAGGATGGGATTCCTGCACGTCCGGATGGCACGGGTTAGCGGCTGGCAGGGCCGCCCCGGGCGGCCGCTCCGCCTGGGCGGGCGAATTCCAGGTAGCCCTGTTTGGGCACGCCCGGCTCAAAGCAACGCCGGCAGCGTGCCTCGTAGATGCCCGCCGCACCAACTACGATTAGCTCATCGGAGTCCACCAAACGCTGGGTGTGCTTGGCCGGGGCGCCGCAGCGCATGCAGATGGCCAATGTTTTCGCGATGGACTCCGCCAGGCACAGCAGGTCGGGAATGGGCGGAAACGGCCGCCCCATGTAATCGGTGTCGAGGCCAGAGACGATGACCTGCTTGCCGCTATCGGCCAGTTGCGTGACCACCGGGATCAGCTCCTGGCCCAGAAAATTGGCCTCGTCGATGCCGACCACCTCGGTGCGCCAGTCGAGTTTGGTCAGGATCTCAGCGGCGTTTTCGACAACCTCGGATTTCATGCGTAGCTCGCCGTGCGAGACGATCTCGTCGGCCGAGTAGCGGTTGTCCAATACAGGTTTGAAAACCTGAACCCGCTGGCGGGCGATCATGGCCCGCCGCAAGCGGCGGATCAACTCCTCGCTCTTACCGCTGAACATCGGGCCGCAGATGACCTCAATCCAGCCGGTCTTGCCCGCGACAAAGTTCATCTTTTCATTGATAACACAGGCAGAGAGCCGCCGACCGCAGCGCAGAGCGGATGTAGGGGGGCGCGGCCTGGCTATTGCTTGGGCGGGGCGCCGCCGCGCCGCCCCATGCCCGCGGTTGGCAGCCGGGAACGGACGGCCAGGATCAAGTCGTGGGGTTGCCCCTCTTTGGCGTGGCTGTAGTAGCCGACGCGGGTGCTCGGGCCAAAGAAGAACACGTCGCCCTGCTTGGCCGGGTGGCGGGCATCTTCGCCGGACGGGGTCTGGCCAGCGACCATTTCGCCGCTGCCGCGCAAAACCAGGTATATCTCCTCTTCCGTTGCGTGACTATGGGGAATGTTGGTGCCGCCCGGGGCGAAGTCCATGATGAACAGGCTGGTCATTTCCGAGGCAGCGGCCAGTTTGTCGCGCTGGCTGGTGGTCTGGCCCATCAGCAGCTTGAACTGAGTGGTGGGTCCATGGCCCCCGAGGATCTGAAGCGGAACGTCCTCGGCGTTGGCGATCATGAGCTGGGAAGGGGCCGGAGCCTGACGTCCGGCGGGGATGCGGTAGCCCATGACGATGACACGGACGGGCGCGCCGGATTCGTTGGCGACGCCGTGCCGTACGTTCACCGGGAGGTACATGAAATCGTCCTTCTTGATGGGCGCGCGCTGGTCTCCGTAGATCAGCGTTCCATTGCCCTCCAGTACGTAATAGATCTGCTCCTCATCGGGGTAGCTGACGGCGGCGCTCGCGCCGCCGGGCAGCACGGTCAGCTCGCCGTAACGCGCCACGCCTTGGAGCCGGCCGGCGTCTAAGTCGCCGGCGCCGAATACAGGCTTATACGATGCACCGCGGGCGCCGGTGGTGAGATCATCCGGCTTGGGCTGGATCTCCGCCAGGTTCCGTTTCAAAAAGAACGGCTCGGCGGCCCAGGCCGGGGCAGCCCAGACGACCGCTACGATGAAAAGAGTCAGAAAAGCCGACTTACGCATCTTGCCTCCACGCACACAGCTATGTGTTGCTCTCCGGCTCAGTCCGCCGGCATTACCACTCCGGCCGCCGCCGCATTTAGCATACCTCAGACGGAGGCCCCAGACCCCTGTCTTTGGATTGGGGGGCAGAAGCGGCGGTTGGGGGGCGCCGGCCCAACCGGAGCGCCAGAGCAGCTACGGCTCGACGATGCCGCGGTTGAGCGCGGCGACGGCGGCCTGGGTGCGGTCCCTGACGTTCAGGCGGCTGAGGATCATGTTGACGTGCCACTTGACGGTGCCTTCGCCGATCCCAAGGTGATCGGCGATCTGGCGGTTGCTGAGCCCCTTGACGATCAGGCGCAAGATCTCGAGTTCGCGGGCGCTGAGGTCGGAACCGGGAGGGCGTTTGGCCAAGGTTTCGAGCACGGGGCGGGGCAAGTAGCGGAGGCTGGCGTGGACGCTGCGGATGGCATCGATCAAGGTCTCGTGCGGCATGCCTTTCAGCAGGTAGCCCTGAGCGCCGGCGGAGAGGGCTTTATGGATGTCTTCGTCGCCCTGGTAGGTAGTCAGCACGATGAAGCGGCTGCCGGGGAATTCCTTCTGGATGGTGCGGATGGCCTCCACGCCGCTCATGCGGGGCATACGCAAATCCATCAAGGTGACATCGGGGCGCAGTTTTCGAAACATTTCGACGGCCTGCAAACCGTCGGAGGCCTGGCCCACGACCACCATGTCCCGCTGGGTCTGGATGATGGCGGCCAGGCCGTAGCAGACGACCGGGTGGTCGTCGACGACCAATACCCGGATCTTTTCGCTCTTACTCATGGGGGACCTCGGTTGGGTTATCTGAGACTCTGTTTTGGCGGGGCGCGGAGGCCACCACGCACGTGCCGCTGCCGGGGGCGCTTAGGATTTCAAGACTGCCCCCGAGCTGCTCCATCCGCTCCCGCATGCCGGCGATGCCGTAATGGCCGTTTTCGGCGGCTTCGGTGTTGGTTAAGTCAAAGCCTTTTCCGTCGTCGCCGACTTCGAGCCGGATCGTGTCTTTGGCCGCCGAGAGACGCACCCAGACCCGGGTGGGATCGGCGTGTGTCAGAGCATTCCGCATGGCTTCTCTGGCGACCAGAAGGAGGTTTCTTTCGGCCCGCGCGCCCAGAGGGCCGAGGTCTCCTTCGGCCGTTACATCGACGGGGATCCCGCGCTCGGCGCTGAGGCGCGCGGCGTAGTCGCGCAGCGTGGCGTCGAGACTTTGTCCGTGCGAGACGTGACGCAAATCCCAGACCGCCTGACGGGCCTCTTCCAGCGTCACACGGGCTTGGAGGCGGGCCCGCTCCAGCAAGGCTTCCTTGCCGCCATTTTCCGAGGAAGGCAGTCCGGAGGCCGCTTCAAGCAAGGTCGACACGCCGACGCAGCCCTGGATGACCGTGTCGTGCATCTCGCGGGCCAGGCGGACGCGTTCCTCCAACAGAGCTTGATAGCGCTGGCGGGTTTGCCGGGCGTAAAGTCGAAAGCCGCCCCAGGCGAAAGCGGCGAGCAATAACCCGCAGGCGGCGTAAAACCATTTGGTTTCGTAAAACCGGGGTTCCCAGACCAGCGTCAGGGATGCCTCGGAAGCCGAGTGCGGCGCCGCCGCGTCCAGGCGCGCCACCCGGAAGCGGTACGTGCCGGGGGGCAGGTTGGTGTAGTAAGCCGTGCGGCGAAAGGAGGCGGGCAACCAGCCGCTGTCGAAGCCTTCAAGCATGTAGCGGAAGGTGACCCGCTCCGGGGCCAACAGGTCGCAAGCCGTGTAGTGGATTTCGAGACGCCCTCTTCCCGGAGGGATGCGGATTCCATCCGCCAGCAGCATTTCCCGGTCGTTGACGAGGATGGATTCGATGAAGACGGTGGATGGAATACTCGTGGGAGATCGCCTGGGATCGATCTGCACCAACCCCTTCACGCTGGGGAACCAGAGTTCGCCGTTAGACATTCGCCAGCCGGCGGGCTGGATGCTGCCGTTCATCTGACTGGACTCCATGCCCTCGGCCACTCCATAGGGGGCAACGGGGACGGAGGGAGAGCGCCCCTCCACGACTGCCTCCAGGTCCGCGAAGGCCGCCGCGGAGACACCCGCCGGGCCGCTCATCCACAGCCTGTCGTCGGGGCCCTCCAGCAATTGGTAGATGTGATCGCTCAACAGGCCGTGCCGCGAAGTGATGCGCGTGAGTTTACCGTTTTTGATATGCAGCAGCCCCCCACCGCGCGTGCCCAGCCAAAGGGAACCGCCGGGACGGGACAAAATGGCCCAGACCCGCTCGCTTCCCACCAGGTCGAAGGCGGGGTCTTTGACGAACTTGCCGTCGCGGAGGCGGTTGACGCCGCCGTCGGTGCCCACAATCAGATCGCCACGGGAGTCCTCCGCCAGCACGCGGACGCTGCCATAGGCGAGCCCGTCGGGAAGGTAGTAGGTCACCAGCTCGCGCCCGTTCCAACGGCTTAGGCCGCTGCCGGTGGCGATCCAGATGTTGCCCTGCTGGTCTTCGAGGATGTGGCGGACGCTGTTGTTGCGGAGGCCGGAGCCGAGGCTGAAGGAGCGGACCTGGCCGCCAGACAGCCATAGCACGCCCCGGTTGTAGCTGCCCAGCCACAAATCGCCCTGGCGGGTTCGCAAAGCGGTGCGGGCGCGGAAGTCTTCTACGGGAAGCTGGACCAGAGCCGCCTTTCCATCCTTGACCCGGTAGAATTCGCCGGTCATGGTGGCGACCCACGCGGAACCGTCGCGGTCCTCGTAGATGGTCATTAGGTTATCGTTTTGCAGCCCTTCGTCTTTGCCAAGCACCGAAACGGTTCGCTTGCTCAGCCGGACCAAACCGTCCTGTGTTCCGACCCACAGGCTGCGCTGCCGGTCTTCGAAGACCGTCAAGACGGTATTCATAGGCAGCATATCCGGGGCTTCAAACTTCGTCAGCTTGCCCTGGGACAGGCGCAGGAGCCCATGGGCGAGGGTTGCGATCCAAAGATCCCCGCGGGAGTCCTCGTAAATGTGCTGGTAATTGTAAGGATCTGAGGCGGGCAATTTGCGCGTCCGGCCGTCCTCCCACTGGAACAGGCCTTGCGCGGTGGCCAGCCAGACCGTGCCATCGCGCTGGACGCCCAGGCGCTGAACCACAGCGTCGCCGTTGCCGATTTGGTAAGGATGGCGCGTGAGCCGGCCGTCCTGGAGTATCCAGAAGCCCTGAGTGGCGGCCACCCAGAGCTTGCCCGCGGGGTCCTCGCGGATGGTTAAAACAGAGAGCACAGGTGAGCCACCCTGATTGTCCAAGCGCTCCAGTCTTCCGCCCCGCATGCGGAAGAAGCCGCGGTCGGTGCCGACCCATAGGATGCCGCTGCGGTCCTCGTGCAGGGCGCGGACGAACCGGTTCGACAGCCCCTCGGCCGGGCCGTAGGTTCGGAAGATCCCGCCCTTCATCTGCACCAAGCCGCCCCCCTCGGTCCCAATCCACAGGGAACCGTCCCGTCCTGTACAGAGAGCCAGGATGCTGTCGTCCAGCAAGGCAGGGGTGTTGGACCGGTTGAAGACTGTGAAGCGGACCCCGTCGAAGCGGGCCAACCCGCCGGAGGTCCCCACCCACAGGTAGCCGTCGAGAGTCTGGGCCAGCGACTGAACGCGGGCCTGAGGCAAGCCGTCTTGCAGATGCCAGATGCGGCGGCTGAACTCAGCCTTTGGTCCTTGGATGGGCCAGAGCGGCTGCGGGAGCGCCCACCAGGAGCACAGGGCGGCGCACCCGAGCATAAAGCGCGCCGGGGTGGGACGAATCCAGCTCCGAGGAAACCTCATTTGCCTATAGTTTAGCCGCCAAAATCGGGCGCGTGGTCCTGGTGCGGTTGGCAGAGTCCAGGAAAGCCGGAGGCTGACTTGGGGACCAAACTAAAGATAGGTCCCAGACGGGAGGTCTCGTGCTATCTGTAAGGTACGGTTCGAAATGGCGGGCCGTGCAAAAGGGGGTTAACTATATGAGAGTATTGTGTGTTTTGCTTCTGGTGGTTTTGATCCCGGCGGCGCTGGTGGCGCAAGGTGACCGGGGCACGATCACCGGCACCGTGACCGATCCGGCTAATGCGGTTGTGCCGGCAGCCAAGGTCATCGTTAAGAACATGGACACCGGCGCGACGTGGGAGACGGTGACCACCGGAACGGGGAACTACACCGTACCTGCTCTGCCGATCGGCCGGTACGAAGTGTCCGTGGAAGCGGCGGGATTCAAACGCACCTCTCAGCCGGGCGTGCGGGTGGAGGTGGCGCAGACCGTGCGCGTGGACGTTGGCCTTCAGTTGGGCGCGACGACAGAGACGGTGACCGTCACAGCGGAGAGCCCGCTGCTCCGTACGGAAAACGCTGAGCAGAGCATAAATGTGAACCGGGACCGGATTAACTCGCTGCCTCTGAACTTTGGCGGGGGCGGGGGCAGCACGGGCAACATCCGGAACTGGATGAGCTTCATCGTGCTGGCGCCGGGCGTCAACGGCAGCACCGGCAGCCCGCAGTCGGCGAGCGTGAACGGTCTGCCGGGCGGGATGGTCAAAATCCTGGTCGAGGGCATGGACGTATCCAGCTCCAACGACTCCAGTTGGACCAGCATCGTGGCGGCGTCTTCGATTGAGGCGATCGGGGAGTTCTCGCTCCAGACCAGTAACTTTTCCGCGCAGTACCCGGGCGGCCTGGGGGCGATGTTCAACTTCACCACGCGCAGCGGAACCAACGAACTTCACGGCAGCGTTTATGACTATTTCACCAACGAAACGGTCTTCGACGCGCACCGGCACTTCCTGGCCTCGCGGCGGGACCGCAGCCGCAAGCACGATGGCGGCGGGACCATCGGCGGGCCCATCTACATCCCCAAGCTATACAACGGCAAAGACCGCACGTTCTTCTTCTTCAACTTCGAGGCCTTCCGCAACAAGAGCGTTACCTATGGCCAGCGCGGGACGGTGCCCACCGACGCCATGCGGCGCGGAGACTTCAGCGCAATTCTGACGAACAAGCAGTTGACGGCTTCCGGCCAGCCCGCGTTTGATGGACTGGGAAGGGCCGTTCTTGAGAACGTCATTTACGACATCAACACGGAGCGCAACGTAGGCGGGGTATTGTACCGCGACCCGTTCCCCAGCAACATCATCCCGCAGGTGCGGCTGGATCCGGTTGCGCTGAAGATTCAGGATCTGTTGCCGAAGCCGTCCAACTCCGAGCTGATCAACAACTGGAATTACGATCTGGAGAACCCCAGGGTACAGAACCTGCCCAGCCTGAAACTCGACCACAACATCGGCTACGACAAGAAACTCAGCTTCTACTGGTCCTACCAGTCCACCCGCGATATTCCGGGCAACGATCCGCTGCCTTACCCCATCAGCGGCAAGCGCGATAAGACGGCTACCGGCAATACGCTCCGTCTGAACTGGGACCAGTCGATCACACCCACGTTTTTGGCGCGGATCGGAGTCGGGTTCCTGCGATTCCATAATCCGGACAGCGCCGTTAAGGATGTCTTGAACTTCGACGCGGTAGGCAAGCTTGGACTGCGGGGTTCGGTGACGAACCCGGCGGGGTTCCCGCGGATCACGGGCATCGGCAGCGGCACCTATGGCGGGATGAACTTCAGCCTCGGCCCGTCCAACGCCAACGACTACTACAACGACAAGTTAACCGTGAATTTGGACACCACCTATATCCGTGGGAACCACACGTACAAGCTGGGCGGCCAGTGGGGGAATGAGATGTGGTCGGACCGCAATACCCGCGGATCGCAGGGCATCTACAACTTTGCCACCACGCAGACCAGCCAGCCGGCGCTCCAGGGATTCAGCCTGAGCGGCGGCAGCGTCGGCTTCGGTTATGCCAGCTTCATGCTGGGCCTGGTCAGCAGCGCCAGCGTCAATGCGGTGCAAGACCCGCAATGGCGGAAGAACACGTGGGCTCTGTACCTCCAGGACAACTGGAAGGCGACGCGGCGGCTGACGCTGGACATGGGAATCCGGTGGGATCTCCAGGGCCAGGGCCACGAGATCTGGTGGCGCAACAGCATGTTTGGACCCGGGACGCCGAACCCGAACGCCGGCGGGCGGCCGGGCGCTGTGATCTTCGAAGGCTTCGGGCCTGGCCGCATCGGCGGACAGTTCACCGACACCTATCCTTATGCGATCGGGCCGCGGATCGGCGCTGCTTATCAGATCAACGACAAGACCGTGTTCCGCGCCGGGTGGGGATTCTCCTACGGCCAGGGACCGAACTGGTGGTACGTCACCAACCAGACGCTGCGCGGCGTGGGCTTCGATGTGTACAACACGCCGTCGCCGGCTTTTGCTCAGCCCGCGCTGTACTTGAGGAACGGGCTGGAGGCATGTACGACCGCAACGCCCTCTACAGGCCCACGCTGGATCCCGGGTCCGGGTTGACGCCCGGCACGGTGGCCAGCACCATCGGCAACTACTATGACCGCAACGGCGGCCGGCCGCAGCGCATCAATCAGTGGAACATCGCCCTCCAGAGGGAGTTGTTCCGCACGATGTCGCTGGAGGCGGCCTATGTCGGGAACCGCGGCGTGTGGCTGGAGGCGAATCAGCTCTGGTCGCTCAATGTGATGTCGACCGAGTATTTGAAGTCGCGGGGCCTGGATATCAACAACGCCGCGGACCGGGCGCTTCTGACCTCGAATTTGAGCAGCTCCGCTGTGATTGCTCGCGGGTTTACGGTTCCCTACCCCGGATATCCGACGAACCGCACCCTGGCGCAGAGCCTGCGTCCTTTCCCGCACTTGACCTCTTCAGTGACGCCAGTCTGGGCGCCGCTCGGCAACAGTTGGTACGACTCGCTCCAGGTGAAGTTCACCAAGCGCTATTCTCACGGCTTGGACGTGTCGGCATCGTACACCTGGTCCAAGGCGCTGGGACGGGGCAACGGCGGCAGCAACGCGGCGGCGCTCGGCGGCGGGGTCAACGACCAGTTCAACCGTGTGAATCAGAAATCGCTTGCCAACAACGACCGGCCCCACATTCTGACGATTGCTTTCAGTTACCAGACACCGCGGGTGACCACCAACCGGGTGTTCCGCGCGGTGACTGGCGACTGGGTGTTCGCGGGATTGCTGATGTACCGGAGCGGCAGCTTGTTCAGCGTTCCCGGCTCGCAAGCATCCGGCATCGGCAACTACACCTTTATGCCCAATACGCGGATGAACCGGGTGAATGGACAGCCCATTTTCAATGTGGACATCCACAACATCGATCCCAACCGCGACGTCGAGGTCCTGAACCGCAATATGTGGCAGGATGTCGGCCAGGGCCAGTGGGGCTTTTCCGCTCCGTATTACAGCGACTACCGCTGGCTGCGCAGCGTCAGCGAAGACATGAATATGGGGCGGGTGTTCCCCTTCGGCGAGAACGGACGTATGAAGCTCACGGTGCGGGTGGAGTTCTTCAACGTGTTCAACCGCGTCACGCTTCCTGCGCCCACTTCTGGCAATCCGACGCAAACTACAACTTATGACTCCCAGGGCCGGGTCACCGCGGGCTGGGGATTCATCAACACGATCAACGGCATCGGCGGCGCCCGCAACGGACAGGGCGTCATCCGCTTCGAATTTTGATCCTTCGGTAGCTCTGACTCCGGGGCGGTCCGCTGGGCCGCCCCATTTTTTTGGAGGCTGCGTGAGAATTTCTGAACCTGTGCGCTCTCTTTCCATCTGCCTCGCGCTGATGCTGGCCGCTTCCCTGGCGGTTCCGGCGGCCGAGGATTACGCCATCGGCGCGGATCTCTCTTTTCTGAAGCAGGCAGAAGACCGGGGAATGGTTTTCAAGGAGAACGGCCAGCCCAAGCCCGGGCTGCAAATCTTCAAGGATCATGGGTACAACTGGATCCGGCTAAGGCTATTTCATACTCCCACCCAACTGCCCAATAACTTCGAATACACGCTGGCTCTGGCGCAGGCGGCAAAGAAACTCGGCTTCAATTTCCTTCTCAATTTTCATTACTCGGACACGTGGGCCGATCCCGGCAAGCAATTCATCCCGAAAGCTTGGGAAGGAAAGTCCCACGCGGAGCTGGTCCAGGCGGTTTTCGAGTACACCCGCGATACGATCGCCAAGTTCCGCGAGGCGGGCGTGCTTCCCGACATGGTGCAGTGTGGCAACGAGATCACCAACGGCATGCTTTGGCCGGATGGACGTCTTCCAGGCAACTGGGACAACTTCGCCGAGCTGATGAAAGCCGGAATCAACGGGGTGGACGCGGGGCGCGGCAATGGTCCGCGGCCCAAGATCATGATCCACATCGACAAGGGCGGAGACTGGAAAGCCACCAAGGCGTTTTTTGACAAGTGGAAGACCTACGGCGTCGATTGGGACGTGATTGGCCAATCTTACTATCCCTGGTGGCACGGCACGCTTCTGGATTTGCGCGATAACCTGTACCGCACCGCCATGGAATACGATAAGGACATTATCTTGGTCGAGGTGGCCTATAACTGGCGGACCGCAGAGTACAAAGGCAAGAATCCGCCCTACCCGGAGACTCCGGAAGGCCAACGGGAGTTTCTGGAGTCGGTGCATCAAGTGGTCCTGGCCACGCCGAACAATCGCGGCAAAGGCATCTTTTGGTGGGAACCGGCGGTGGCCGGACGCGGAGGCATCGCCAGCCGGGGGATGTTCGACGCCGAAGGCAATGTTCTGCCTGTGATCACCGTTTTCGACAAGTGGACCCGGCGGTAGACTGGAGTCCGGCATGCGAACATTGTTGAAGGGCCGCGGGAGGCGGATGCTTCGCGCGGCAGCACTAATCTTCCTTGGCATCCTGCCGGCAGCAGCGCAGGATGTCCTCTACGATCCGCTATTCCGCGCGCAGCCGGTCCGCATCGTGCCGCACGCAGAACTCAACCGGTGGAAGCTTTCCACGGCTCTCGTACGCTTGCCCAATCATAAGCTGGCGATCATGGTCCGGGACAAAGGCGGAGGCATGCAGCCGTTTCTCGTCCGCGGCATTGAGACCGGCTATTGGGACACTCGGCGCGCCAACCAGAACACGGATTTCGATCAGGTCTTCGCCAACTACCGCCGCCTCGGCGCCAATACGTCGTTCTTCATGATTCACTGGGCGGACATCGAACCCGCCGACGGAAAGTTCGATTTTTCGTACACGGACCGCATCGTGGAGCTGGCCCGGAAACACGGCGTCAAACTCTGGTGGGTGCTGTTCTTGCACTGTCAGAGCGACCACCCGCCCGAACTGCGCGACTATTGGGCGTACAAGATCGACACGCGCGAGGGGAAGAACTACGCCATGCAATGGCTCCGGGACGAAAACGGCGTGGTTTACGACAGCATGGCGAAGCTGGCCACGCTGCCCGGACGCTGGGAGATCAACCCCGCCTACGGCCACCCGCAGGTGTTCCCAAAGATCTTGCGCATGCTCACCCGGCTCGGCGAGTATTACCGGGATTCGGCCACCGTGCTGGGCGTCCAGATCGACAACGAGGCGGGTTTCGGATACTACACGCCGCGCGGAACCGCAGGGCCGCAGAAACTGGAGAGCGACTTCAATCCGGTGACGGCTCAGATTTTCGAGGAGTGGAAGCTCAAGACCGGCAAGTCCGACTGGCGCGCCTTCAAGCTGGCCATCGTGAAGTACTGGTGGAAGCAGTTCACGACGGCGTTTCATAAGGGCGACCCTTACAAGCTGACCTCCTTCAACTTCCTTGGGGCCAACGCCGAAGCAGGCAACGCGTACTGGATTGATTTGGAAGGGGTCGACGTCACGACGTACGGCGAAGGCAATATCGACGTGGTGAGCAGCATGTTCTATGGCCCCAACAACGGACCGAAGGTTTGGGCGAACCTGGACCAGCACTACAACTTCGCCTACGAGCTGCCTATCTTTATCTCTTCCGAGATTGGCCTGGGGAGCCGGTTCGGCTCCGAGGCGCTGTTTCAGCAGTACGTGATCAACAGTTTGGAGCGCGGGGCCCAGGGCTACGCGTCTTACGACTATGGCAGCTTGATGGGCGAGGGCGGCCAGCCGAACTCCTATGGCGTTTTCTTCCGGAACCTGGCGGCGATGGTGGAGGCGTGTGAGGACGTCCTTCACGGGGGCGTGCCCGGTCCGGGGCGGGTATGGATCGCCAGCGCGACGCCGGGGGCCAAGGTCAGCATGTTGACGGCGCCTACCGGGACCGTTGGCATCCTGCATTTTCCGGAGGCGGCCTTCCGGCCGGCGTCCGAGAAAGGCGTGCCCCCCGCGGACGCCGACGTCGAAATCCGGGCGCTAGTCGCAGGCGATTACACAGTCCAAGTTTACCGCGCAGGCAAACTGGCCGAATCGAGCGTGGTTAGTCTGAAAGTCAACCAAAGCCACCGTTTCGCAGTCCCGCAGATGGGGCAGACGGAAGCGGTGTTCGTGAAAGTTCTCAACCCGCGGCCGGCCTCTTCCACCGGTCGGGGATCCACAACAGGAGGGAAGAAGCCATGAGTTCCGAAGCGAATTCCATTTCTCGGCGCGGGCTGCTGGAGCAGGCACTGGGGGCAGCCGCAATCGCCGTGGCTTCCGGCGCGGCCACTCAGGCGCAGGCGCCTCCGGCGCAAATCGCGCAGCCGGTTCCGCCACGCGTTCGCGAATCGTTCGATTTCAACTGGAAGTTTCTAAAGGGCGACGCGCCCGGCGCACAGGATCCGGCCTTCAACGACGCCTACTGGCGCACGCTGGACGTGCCGCACGACTGGAGCATCGAGGGGCCGTATTCCGAGAAGGAGATCGCACAGGGGAGTCTGCCTACTGGAGTCGGCTGGTACCGGAAGCGATTCCGTCTGCCGGAGAGCTACAAGGGCAAGAAGGTCTTCATTGAATTCGATGGCGTCTTCGAAAACAGCGAGGTCTGGATCAACGGCCAGTATTTGGGAAAGCGCCCCTTCGGCTACATCGGCTTTCAGTACGATATGACGCCGCACGTGAATTTCGGCGCGCGGGACAACGTCCTGGCCGTGCGCGTGGACAACTCGAACCAGCCCAATTCGCGCTGGTACACCGGCTCTGGGATCTACCGGCACACCTGGCTCAACGCGACCCATCCGGTGCACGTGGCTCACTGGGGCACGTTCGTCACCACGCCGCAGGTCTCCGAGAAGGCCGCCACAGTCCAGGTGAAGACCAGAGTGCAGAACGAAGGGGCAGGCGCCGCTAAATGCGTCCTGGTGACCACGCTGCTGGACCGGGACGGCAAGGAGATCGCAATCACCGAGACCAGCCAGGACATTTCCACCCGCGGGGAATATGAGTTTGTTCAAACCTTACGGGTGGAGAACCCGAACCTGTGGTCCGTCGAAAATCCATACCTGTACACCGTGCGCAGCACGTTGCGGGAACAAACTCAGGTGGCGGATGTCTACGACACCACCACGGGCATCCGCGACATCGTTTTCGATGCCGACAAGGGCTTCCTGCTCAACGGACAGCGCGTGAAGATCAACGGCGTCTGTCTGCATCATGATGCCGGATCGGTGGGAGCGGCGGTGCCGGAGCGCGTCTGGGAGCGGCGGCTGGAGATCCTCAAGAAGATGGGCTGCAACGGGATCCGCACGAGCCACAACCCGTATGCGCCGGAGTTCATGGACCTCTGCGACCGCATGGGCTTTCTGGTCATGGACGAAGCCTTCGACGAATGGCGCGTGCCCAAGGCGAAGTTCGGCTACGCGCGCTACTTCAACGAGTGGTGGGAGCGGGACGTCACGGATTTCATCCGCCGCGACCGGAACCATCCCAGCGTGGTGCTGTGGAGCGCGGGCAACGAGGTCGGGGACCAGTCTGCGCCCAACGGCGCCGAAACGCTGCGTCAGCTCCTGAACGTATTTCACCGGGAAGATCCCACGCGGCTGGTGACCGTAGGCTGCGACCGGATTGAATCCGAACCGCTGTCGAACCGGGCGCGGCCGGAGTTTCTGGCGCTGCTCGACGTGGTGGGCTACAACTACGTGGACCGCTGGCGGGACCGCATCGAGAAGTACTACAGCATCGACAAGGCGGCTTTCCCGCACCGCAAAGTGATCGGCACCGAGAGCGGCAGCATGGGCGGCGTCCGCGGATCTTACGCGGGACTGGTCCCAGGCGCGGGGCCGGCCGCTGCCGCGGTTCCTGGTCCGGCGGGCGTGGCGGGCGCGCCAGGACCTGGACGGGGCGGCGCCGCAGCAGGAGGCCCCGGCGGAGCTGCGCCCGGCCGCGGAGGCGCCATGGGCGGCTTTTTCGGCTTTGGACGGGGCGGCGGGCGGCCCAACGTCAACATCGAGCAGCTTTGGAAGTTTGTCGCCACCTACGACTACGTCGCCGGCGATCATATGTGGACCGGGATCGATTACCTGGGCGAATCGCGCTGGCCGGGCAAGGGTTCTTCCAGCGGCGTGATCGATACCTGCGGCTTCCCCAAGGACGGCTACTATTTCTACCAGAGCCAGTGGACCAAAGAGCCGATGCTGCATATCTTTCCGCACTGGAACTGGCAGGGCCGCGAGGGCCAGTTCATCCCCGTGTTTGCCTACACCAACTGCGAGTCGGTCGAGTTATTCATCAACGGGCGCTCGGCCGGCGTGCAGGGTTACCAGTTCCCGCGTTACGGCATGACTGAGCGCTACGGGAACTATCCGCCGGAATCCCGGGGGACGCGGACGACTTCGGACTTGCACCTGTGCTGGACCATTCCGTATGAGCCGGGGACGCTGCGCGCCGTGGGGAATACGCGGGATGGCAAGCAGATCATCACCGAGGTTCACACGACGGGGGAGCCGGCGGGCATCGAGCTGCGCGTGGACCGCAGCCTAATCCGCGCCGGCCGCCGCGACGTGGCCCATATCGAGGTCCGCATCGTGGACGCTCAGGGGCGCATGGTTCCCACCGCGTCCAACGAAGTGACCTTCGAGGTCCAGGGCGAGGGACGGCTGATCGGCGTCGACAACGGCGACCAGCAGAGCCACGAGGACTACAAATCCAACCGGCGGAGGGCCTTCAACGGCATGTGCCTGGCGATTGTGCAGGCCACGGCCAAACCGGGGCAGATCCGGCTCACAGCGTCGTCACCGGGATTGAAGCCGGCTACGGTAACGGTCGTCAGCGGCTCGTAGCTGGTTAAGAAAGCAGAAGAAGCCGTCCACTCGCAGCAGCCGGGGGCGGATGCCCGAGCGGGCGGGATGCTTCTATTCCCTTGCGGCAAGAGGCTTCGGAGCTGCGGGCAATGCAACCTTCACTGTCGACAGAGATATCTCCTGCAAGTGTTGCTCGATTGCGCTCCAGCCATCAAAAGAGAGCTCGCGCCGGGCTTCCAGAAGACCATTTTTCAAGATCTCTTCCTGTTCGGCGCGGACTTTCCGAATCAACTCCCGGCTGAGCGGGATGCCCTGAACCCGAGCCGTCATGGCCGCCTCCTTAACCTTTGTTTCGTTGGCGTCCAGCGCGGCCGATACGCTGGCGGCGATCTCCGCAAGCTTGCGGTCGTCGTCCTTCGACAAGCGGCCTGCGAGCGGTGTGTAGAATTCCGGTGCGTTGAGCCCTTGATCGCTCCGCTGCTGCCGCGCCCGCTGTGCGGCCACGGTCATCTGGACAAACACGCGGAAGGCCTGTTCACTGGATAGATTCGCCGCCTGGACGAACTGCTGTTCCGTTCGGTAATAACGGGAGGGAGCGCTTGGTCTGGGAACGGCAGAGTCGACCTGAATCTTTTCCTGGTTTGCGGCCCACCATTGCTTCCAGTATTCGAGATAAGCCTGACTTTGGGCCTGGTCTGGGACCGGAGAGCGGTCCGGGCAGTACTTGTCATTGTCCGGCTGCCAGAGCACGGGGGATGGGCGGCCGGAATGGTGGATTTGGCGCAGGAGGTGGCAGAGGGAGTACACGGCATGATCATGCACCTGCCCGGAGGGGCTTTGCATTAAGACGGCCAGATAGGGCAGGAAGTCCAACCGGCCCGAATCGGAGATCAACTTGGGAATCAACTGCTCGAGAGCGGGTACGCCGGATTCGCTGAGGGCCGCCCGCGCCAGGGCGTGCAGCGCCTCGGGCTGTTCCCGGGCCGGAAACCGAAAAAGTGCGCCGGTAAGCTCCAGGGACGCCACCGTGGATCCAAAAACCGGCGCCTCGCGCTCCAGATCAAAAGCCGCGCTCGCGTCACCGCCGCGCAGCCGCCCCACAATGCCCGCCGCCCGGAGCTGCGGATCGGCCGAGCGCGAGAAATACCGGTACGCCGGTTCGGCTTCCTGAAATTCGGCTGTGTTCAGCATCCGCAGTATGGCCGAAAACTGGACCGCCGGCGAGTCTCGGAGAACTGCGGCGGCTCCTTCCACCGGACCCCGGACCAGGGTTAGCCGGTTCCCCTCGGCCATGGCCATTGCCTCCAGGGCGGCGGCCAGCTCCATGGCCAACTTGGCCCCCGGCGGCGCCTCGGGAGAATAGGCCAGCTCTCCCGACGGAAAAGCCCGGGGCAATGGCAGGAAAGCCCGGCCCAGAATCGTAATGGGCGACCCGGAAAACAGTGGCGCCCAGTTGCCGCCGGAAGTCCGGTTGATAGCCCACAGACCGTAGGCCTGCTTCACCTGCGTGCCGGGCTTGATCTGTCCCGAATAGTCCAGTTCCATGTTCCAAGACATGGGGAGCTGAGCGCCTGCTGGGACGTCACCCTGAAGGACGCGGTGCGCCAGAAGTTGGCCCGTGCACCTCAGTTGCGCCGGTCCGGCGGTTACGATGGATCCCGTGAACTCGCCGATCAGCACCACGCTGGCGTCCTTCCAGGACGGCGGAGGCGAACCTAAGGTATTCGCCGCCCGGCCGGAATTGCCCTGTCCCCACAGCGTGCTGACGAGCAGCGTTAGGCAAGAGACAAAGTTAATGAATCTCATGGCCACGCTTATTATAAGGCTAAATGGCCTGTGATGTTACAGGAATCCTGGGGTACGTCGCGGCGCCCGACGTGATCAGCCGTAACTAACAGGGTGAGTACACCCGCGATACGCCGGCGTTTGAGAACTTCAAGGGGATCCGCACCCCGCCCCAATACCCGGCCTTCCGCCAGCGGTTCCCCGGCAAGCGGATCCTCAGCAGTGAGACTGCGGCCGAGCTCAGCGGCCGCGCCGTATATCTCTTCCCCGTCTCCAAAGAGATCAGCGGGTTGGTGCAGGACGGCTCCGGCGGAGACTCGAAGATCCCCCACGTGAGCGCGTAGGAATTCTACACGGGTGACTTTGGCTCTTCGGCCGACAAGGTGTTCGCCTCGCTGGAGCGGCCTCCGTTTCCGTTTCGCCTGCGTTATGATCCCAAGGGACAGGGAAAGGAGGCGGCAGATGCGGGTGCTTATCGCGGACAAGTTTGAAGCCTCGGGCCGGGACGGTCTGGCGGCGGCCGGCTGCGATGTGTTCTATGAACCGGGACTCAAAGACGCAACGCTCGTCGAACGCCTGGCTGCGCTTCAGCCGGACGTTCTGATCGTGCGCTCCACGGTGGTGAGCGAAGCGGCGCTGGATGCGGGCGGACTCAAGCTCGTGGTGCGCGCCGGAGCGGGCTACAACAACATCGACGTCGCGGCGGCCTCGCGGCGGGGCATCTATGTGGCGAACTGCCCGGGCAAAAACTCGGTCGCTGTGGCGGAACTGGCGTTCGGGCTCATGCTGGCGCTGGACCGGCGGATCCCGGACAACGTCGCAGCCCTGAGGGCAGGGCAGTGGAACAAAGCGGAGTTCTCCAAAGCCCGGGGCTTGTGCGGGCGCACGCTGGGGTTGCTGGGAATGGGCAGCATCGGCCGCGAGATGGTTCCCCGGGCCAAGGCGTTCGGTATGCCCGTGGTTGCCTGGAGCCGCAGCCTCACGCCTGAGGCCGCAAGCGACTTGGGCGTTGCGCGCGGAGACACGCCGCTCGAAGTCGCCGCCCGGGCGGACATCGTGAGCGTGCACCTGGCCCTTACGCCCGAGACCCGGGGCCTGTGCAACCGCGAGTTCTTCGCAGCGATGAAGCCCGGCGCGTATTTCATCAATACGGCCCGCGCCGAAATTGTGGACCACGAGGCGCTCCAGCAGGCCATTCAAGAGAAGGGCGTTCGTGCAGCCCTGGATGTCTTCCCCCAGGAGCCCGCAGGCGGTCAAGCCGAGTTCATCAGCGTCCTGGCGCAGTCTCCAGGGGTTTATGGCACGCACCACATTGGCGCCTCCACCGACCAGGCGCAGGAAGCGATCGCGGCCGAGACGGTGCGAATCGTGCGGAGCTTCCGGGAGACGGGAAAGGCGCCCAACGTGGTGAACCTAGCCGCCAAGACCCCGGCCACGTGCACTTTGATCGTCCGGCACCGTGACCGGCCGGGCGTTTTGGCCTCGGTCCTGGACGCCGTCAGCGATGCGCGCATCAACGTGCAGGAGATGGAAAACGTGATCTTCGAGGGCGCCGAGGCTGCGGTCGCGCGCATCAATCTGGAAACGATCCCATCTTCGGCCACGATCCAGGCGCTGCGCCAGGCAAACCCGGACATTTTGGAAATCAGTTTGATCCGTCTCTGACAGGAGTCAACTCATGGCAGTCTTGACGCGGCGCGAATGGCTGGCAGGGGCGGCCGCCCAACTGGCGCCCTCAAACCGGCGGCCGAACATTCTGCTTTGCATTTCCGACGACCAGTCGTATCCGCATGCCGGGGCGTGCGGATCCCCGTTTTTCGTAACGCCGGGTTTTGACCGCGTGGCCCGGGAAGGCGTGCAGTTCCGCTACGCCTTCGTCTCCGCGCCTTCGTGCGCTCCCTCGCGCGCCAGTCTCCTGACCGGCCAGGATTTCTACCGCCTGCGCGAAGCCTCGATGAACCACACGGTCTGGCCGGGCGGGCTGTCCACTTATCCCGATGCGCTGGCGGCAGCCGGCTACCACATTGGTTTCACGGGGAAGGGCTGGGGGCCAGGCAACTGGGAGGTGTCGGGACGACCGGTGACGCCCTGCGGCCCGGCCTATAACCGGGCGCGTTTAACTCCGCCGGCGAAGTATCTCAGCGACATCGACTACGCGGCGAACTTCGAGGAGTTCCTTGAACGGAGGCCGGCAGGCGCGCCGTTTTGCTTCTGGGCGGGGTTCTCGGAACCGCACCGCGAGTTCGAGCCCGGGGCAGGGAAGAAGCATGGCAAGCGGCTTGCGGAAGCACCTGTGCCGCGTTTTTTGCCGGACGTGGATGCCGTGCGCAGCGACATCGCCGACTATGCCTTCGAGGTCGAATACTACGACAAGCATCTGGCGCACATGCTCGAATTTCTGGAGAAGCGCGGCGAACTCGACAACACTCTCATCGCAGTCACCTCCGATAACGGCATGGCCTTTCCGCGGGCCAAGGGCAATCTCTACGACTTCGGCGTCCGCGTTCCCCTGGCCATCCGCTGGGGCAGCCGCCTGCGTGGAGGGCGCATCCTGGATGACTTCGTGCGGCTCACCGATCTTGCGCCCACCTTCCTGGAAGCCGCCGGGGTGCCTTCGCTGCCTGGCACGACGGGCCGGAGTCTGATGCCGCTGCTGACCTCCGGCTTACTGGGCCAAGTGGACGCTTCGAGGGATTTTGCGGTGTTTGGAATGGAGCGACACTTTCCGGGGAGCCGGCCGGACGGAGTGGGTTATCCCTGCCGGGGCATCCGGACGCCGGGGTGGCTCTACATCCGGAATTATGCGCCGGAGCGCAACCCCGCCGGAGACCGTCCGGGTCCGGTCTGGCCCGCAGGCGACCCTGTGGGCGGCTATGGCGACGTCGACGGCTCTCCAAGTAAGACCTGCCTCTGGACCAACCGGCAGAAGTATCCGGAGCTTTACCAATTGGCTTTCGGCAAGCGACCCGCTGAAGAGCTCTACGACATGCGCCAGGACCCTTACAGCCTGCGCAACTTGGCGGGCGAGAATAAACTGACGGCTTTGCGCAAGGTGCTAGCCAAGCGGCTGGACCAGTACCTCATCGCCACGGCCGACCCGCGCGCCACCGGCAAAGGCGAGCTACTGGATAAGATCATGAAGCGCTACCCGGCCGAGGGCGCCAATCAGACATCCGCGCGCTAGCGGTAGTTCCGCCAAGCATCGGAGGTGCTAAATGTTTCGGTCCGTGGCTTATTACACCGGCCTTCCGATTGTGGTTATAGTATTTGCGAGGAGAATCCAGATGAAGAGCTTGTGGTTCTACTGCGTGCTGGTTTCCGTTCTTTTGCTGGTTGGATGCGCCCGGCAGGACAATGCTTCCGCGGCGTTTGAGCGCGTGGATCCCGCCTTCGACGCCCTGCTCCGGCCTGACTCCGAAGTTGAGTTGATTGCTACCGGCTTTCTCTTCACCGAAGGTCCGGTGTACAAGAGGGATGGAGAACTGCTGTTCAGCGATATCCCCGCCAATGCGATCTACAAATGGACGCCGCAGAGGGGGGCGAGCGTGTTCCGTCGGCCGGCGGGCTATGATGGTCCCCCGATGCCCGAAGGCGCCTACATCGGTCCCAATGGCCTTACGCTGGACAAGGAGGGCAGGCTGATCATCTGCGAGCATGGCAACCGGCGGGTGACGCGGCTGGAGAAAGACGGGACGCTTACTGTGCTGGCCGACCGGTATCAAGGCAGGCGGCTGAACAGTCCCAACGACGCCGTGTTCAAGTCCGATGGCGCGCTGTATTTCACCGATCCGCCTTACGGACTTCTCAAGCAGGACGAAGACCCGGCCAAGGAGCTGAAATTCAACGGCGTTTACCGCCGGAATCCGGATGGAGCCTTAGTGCTGCTCACCTCCGAGCTGAGCCGTCCCAACGGGCTGGCCTTTTCGCCGGATGAGAAGATTCTTTACGTGGCCAACTCGGACGCTGCGCGCAAGATCTGGATGCGCTACGAAGTCAAGCCGGATGGCACGCTCGGCCCCGGTCAGGTGTTCTACGACGCTACCGCGCGCAAGGAAGAGGGCGCCCCGGACGGAATGAAGGTTGACACAAACGGGAATCTCTATTGCACAGGTCCGGGGGGCATCTGGGTTTTTTCACCGGCCGGCAAGCACCTGGGCACGATTCACTTTCCCCAAGTGCCGGCGAACCTGGCCTGGGGCAAGTATGCCAAGACTCACGAGGAGAGTCCGCTCGGGGAGGCTGAGAAGGCCGACACGCTGTACGTGACTGCTCGAACTGCGATCTACCGGGTGCGGCTGGCGGCGTCCGGCATGGTTCCTTAATGGGGCCGGCCGTCATGCCCGGCATGCCAAGGGCTGCTGCGCGGAGAGGTGTTTCACAATGGGTGGCAGCTAGTTCGGGCTGCGCTGCCCTGTGCGAAAATGAGGCTGTCGGATGGTTGCCGAAGGAATTTACTACGCGCTGGCACTGGTCGCCGGGGGCGGCTTGGTGTCCTACTTATCAAGACCGGCCTTCGGGGCGCCGCTGTTTCTCCTCGCCGCCTTCTGCTTGTATTTTTTCCGGGATCCGGAGCGTGCGGCGCCGGCCGGACCGGTAGCCGTTTCTCCGGCCGATGGGAAGGTCGTTTCGATTCGGAGCGAGGACGCGCGGCTGACCCGGATCAGCATCTTTCTGAGCGTTTTTGATGTTCACGTCAACCGGGCTCCGGTCGGAGGAAGGATCACGGAGATTCAGTATCAGCGGGGCCGCTTTCTGGTTGCCAGCCGTGAGGATGCGTCGCTGGTGAACGAGAGCAACAGGATCACCGTTGAGCCGGAGGAGGGCGGGCCGGTGGTCTTCAAACAGATCGCCGGCATTCTGGCTCGGCGCATCGTGTGTCACAAGCGGCCGGGCGACGTGGTGCGCACCGGCGAGCGGATCGGGCTGATCAAGTTCGGAAGCCGGGTGGATGTTTACCTGGGCCCGGAATGGGAGGTCCAGGTCGCGCTAGGGGACCGGGTCAAAGCCGGCTCGAGCATCCTTGCGCGGCGCCGTGGGGCCGGGGAGGGATTGTAGCGGGCGATGGGACGCTTGGATGTCCAGCGGCACTTGATGGATCCCAACGCGGGCGAGCGCCGGCCCAGGCGCGCGGCCTACGCGCTTCCCATGCTGTTCACCGCCGGCAACGTCTTCTTGGGTTTTCTGGCGGTGATGAAGTCCTTCCAGGGCGCGTTGATGGCGATGTCCGGGGATCTGGGGCCGAACCCGCACTTTGAGGTGGCCGCCAAGGCGATCGGCGTAGCGGTTCTGGTGGACGGGCTGGATGGCCGGATTGCCCGGCTCACCGGAACCACGAGCGAGTTCGGCCGGGAGATGGATTCGCTGGCCGACGTCATCACCTTCGGTGTGGCCCCCGCCGTGCTGGCCATCTCCTGGGGCGCGCAATTCGTGGACGGCAGCATGGACCCCTTGATTCGGGACTACCTGCGCAGGGGGGCGTATTTTATCGGTTTTCTCTATTTGCTGTGCGGCGCCGTGCGGCTGGCGCGTTTCAACATCCAGAGCAACCCGGTGCCGAAGAACCCGGGCCGGGCGGACCGGAAGTACTTCGTTGGCCTCCCCATCCCTGCCGCCGCCGGATTGATCGCGGCCGTGGTGTTTGCTGCGGGCAGCATGCCGATCGAATTCTGGCCCCTGTCGGCGGCGTGGCTGGCGCTGCTGGCGTTGCTGAGCTTCTTAATGGTGAGCACGTGGCGCTACCGCAGCCTGAAGGACGTTCAGTTGCTGCGGCCGATGAGTCCGCTTACGGTCATTCTATGGGGTGCCGCGTTCTATCTTATTTGGAACTTTCCCCAAGCGACTCTGCTGGCGATGGCCGTTACTTATGTGGGTAGCGGGATCGTGGTGCGGGCGGCGGGAGCGCTCAGGCGCAAAGTCAAGCCGCACCCCAGTCCGCAGCCGCGCGGAATGCCTGGCTAAGACCATGCCGAAAATGCCCACCATCGCCATTGTCGGAGGCGAATCGCTGATCGGCCGCGAAGTCCGGGAGGTGCTTCAGGAGCAAGAGCTCCCCGCCCGGGTGCAGCTCATTGGCGTCGACGAGGATGTCTTCACCCTGACCGAGCAGGACGGCGAAGCGGCGATCATTCCGCCGCTTGACGAGGCCAGTCTCACTGGAGCGCAAATCGCCATTCTGGCCGGTTCGGCGGACTCCAGCCGGCGGGCGCTGGCTCTGATCGCCCGCTCGCCGGCGCGGCCTGCCATTATTGACCTGACCTACCTGACCGAGGATGAACCCTCGGCGCGGCTGCGCGCGCCGCTGGTCGAGGAATCGGAGCCGGAGTTGCCGCCGCAAGCGATCCACGTAGTGGCGCATCCGGCCGCTTCGGCGCTGGCGCTGCTGTTGCTTCGCCTGGACGAGAACTTCCCGGTGCGGCGTTGCCTGGCGCACATCTTCGAGCCGGCTAGCGAGCGAGGCCGCCGGGGGCTGGAAGAGCTGCGGCAGCAAACGGTGAGCCTGTTGTCGTTCCAGCCCCTCCCCAAGAATGTCTACGATGCGCAACTGGGCTTCAATCTGCTCGCAAGCTTCGGGAGCGAGGCGCCCGAGACTCTGCTTTCCATCGAGCTGCGCATTGAGAAACACCTGGCGAGTTTGCTTTCCGCCCGGGGCGTGAGTTGGATGCCCTCGCTGCGGCTGGTGCAGGTTCCTGTGTTCCATGGATATAGCATCTCGGCTTATGTGGAGTTCGCTTCGCCGCCGGATCTGTCTGCGCTGAGCTCCGCGCTGGCTTCGTCTCAAGTAGATGTGCGCACAGGGCAGGCGGGGCCACCCGACAGCGCCGGGTTCGCCGGGCAGTCCGGCATCGCCGTGGGCTCGATCGCGGCGGACCGGAACAACCCCAGCGCCGTGTGGTTCTGGGTCGTAGCCGACAATTTGCGCTTGATGGCGGATGAGGCTGTGACGGTGGCTCGGGCGCTGCTGCGGCGGGCGGGGGCAGGGGATACGGCATGAGACGGCGGAGTCTGTTGAGCGCCGGGCTGTGCGCGCTGGCCGCGGCGGGATTGGGATGCGGTTACCGGCTGGCTGGAAAGGCGGACATGATGCCCAAGAGCATCCAGACGCTGGCCATTCCGGCTTTCCGCAACGCAACGCTGCGTTACCGGCTCTCGGAGCGGATGCCCGCGGCGATCGCCGAGGAGTTTCTCAAGCGGACCCGCTATCAGATCATCTCCGATCCGGACCAGGCCGACGCTTTGCTGGAGGGCAGCATCACTCAGTACAACGCCTGGCCATCGGTTTTCGACCCCGCCACCAACCGGGCCAGCATGGTGCAGGTCAGCCTGTATCTGGACATTCGCTTGGTTGAGCGCGCGACGGGAAAAGTGCTGTTCTCGCGCAACCGCTGGGAGTTCCGGGAGCGCTACGAGATCAGCATCGATGAGCGGGCCTATTTTGACGAGAGCGACGCGGCCATGGAGCGGCTGAGCCGGGATGTGGCCCGCACCCTGGTCAGCGGGATTCTGGAGGATTTTTAGCTCGTGAGCCCGGAGCAGTTTCTAAGCCAGCTTCAGCGCGGAGAGGCGCCTCCGGTCTGCCTCCTGCTCGGCGCCGAGCCCTACCGCCGGGAGGTCTGCCGCAAGGCGTTGATCCAGGCCGCGCTGGGGGAGGAGGACGTCGAAGCCGGGCTGAGCCGTTTCGATCTGCGCGAAACGAACTGGCGTGAGATTACCGACGATGCCTGCTCGCTCTCCTTATTCGTGCGCCGGCGGCTGCTGTGGGTGACCAACGCCGAAGCCGCCCTGCCGAGAGGACGGGCAGCGGAGGCGGACGCCGAACAATCCGAGCCTTCTGTATCCGCTTCTATCGACCCTCTGCTGGAGTATTTGAAGCGTCCGGCGCCCGGGGTGACGATTGCGGTTGAGGCCAGCCGTTTCGAGCTGGACGGAGAGGACAAGGCCAAGGCCGAGCGCGTGAAGAAGCTCTACGTCGCCATCCCGGCGCAAGTGGAGTTCCCCCGGCTCTCCGCCGCCGAAGCGCGGCAGATCGCGCAGCGGCTGGCGCAGAAGGCCGGTTTGAGGTTCGCAGAGGACGCGCTGGATGCGCTGGTGGAAGCCTTGGGGGCCGATGGGATGCGCATCGCCAATGAGATCGAGAAGCTGAGTTTGCACGGCGGGTTTCAAGGCCTCATCACCGCCGCACAACTGGCGATGCTGGTGCCGGATTCGAGCGTCTCGACGATCTTCGCGCTGGTCGACGCTTTGGGCCGGCGAGACCGCAAGACTGCTCTGGAAATCACGGACCGCCTGCTGCGCCAGGGCGAATACATGCCGCTCGCCTTGAGCTTCTTGGCGGGGCTGCTGCGGCTGGCGCTGGCCGCGCGCGAGATGGGGCTGCGCACGCCGCAACAGGTGCAAAACGCCTTTTCACGGCCGGGCCGCCCGGTCTGGCCCTCGCGGGCGCAGCAGATTCTTCAGGCGGCCCGCATGTTCAGCGGTCAGGATCTGGCCCGGACGCTAGTCCGCATTTTTGAGACCGACCGCGCGTTCCGCGACACCCGCCCCGATGACCGGCTGGTGATGGAGAACTTCATCTTCGGGCTGGCAGGCTCAGGGCGGTGAGCCGCTGGAGGCGGGCGAAGTCCTCAGGGAATTGTCTCAAAACCTTGCTCGCGGAAGTGAGCATCAAAGCAGAAAACCTTCTGCAAGCCGCGGCCGCGCATTGAGTGGAAACTGACGCAGTCGACGAAGCTCAGTTTTCTGCGCGCCGCAGCCAGCAGAGCTTGCCAGGCGGCGGCATGGTCTTCTTCCGTCACCCATTCCACCTCGAGCAGGGGCAATAGATCGTTGGCAAAGGCGCGGACAGCGGCGGTTCCAAGACGGAATTGCAGCAAGGCGGCTGTTTCCACCAATACGTAATTATTTGTGACCAGACTGCATTGCTTGACCAAGTTCGGCCATATGGATGCGGCTCGGGGATGGTTCGCATCATCCCGGTCGATGACCGCGTACAGGCCCGAGGTGTCTACGAAGATCGGAGTCACTTCCAAATCTCCGCAAGGTGACGGTCATGACGTGAGCTGACATCCCTCATTCCGGACGAAAAACGGCCCGCGATGCGGATGGCGCGTTCCATTACTTGTTGCCGGCTGCGGCGGCCGCGCTTGGAGGTGATCTCATCCACAGCCTCGCGAATCAGTTGCGAAACGGACTTGCCGGTCGTGGCGGCAAGGCTGCGAAGTTCTGCGTGCTGCCGCTGTGTCAATTGGATCTGGGTACGCACCATGATTACATTCTATGACAAATACCATCATAATGTATACCACCCCGCTCCAAACACTTCGCGATTTGCAAGCCCGACCAGAGCCTGAGACCCGCTGCAGAAACCGGTTGACGATCTCAGCGTTTTTCTTGACCTCGTCGTTGGCGCGGAAACACGCCGACAAAGCCGAGGAGGTACGGCGACGGGTCCGGAGGACGGTGAAGCTGGGTGCACAGGTCATTGATCCGGCGCCGAACCTGGCCGAGGCCCGCAATGCTTTCGAAGACTTTTCGCCAGCGCTGGCGGGCGGACTATTTGTGGGTGGCCCGGTAGTTGAAGTTAGATCTACCGGAGCTGTTGAGTATTCTGAGCTTGCCACTCTCATGGCGTCGGCGGACAGGAATCGTCATGAAATCCCTTTCATTCCAGTCGGGCGTGATGTCCGTCCTCGATTAAAGAATGTCCTACCCCTTGTGGAGCATTTGCGTGCCGCCTGATATCGCCCTGGGTGATCTCAAGGGATTGACACAAAGAAAAGGGTGCCGTATAATTTGCGCATGGTTTAGAACCTGGAGTTTTCAGGGAAGACTCCGGGCGGTCTCGACAATCGCAACTGCGCACAAGGCGCGATTACGCTGAAATGTAAGCGGTTGCAGGAAAGGAGAGGTGAAAGATGTATTCATGGTTTAAGCTGGCTGCGGGCGCCTATGGCAAGCAGCTTCTCGTTGCGCTCGCGGTGGCGCTTGTGTTTGTCACTTTTCTCCCCCGGGCAGCAGGGCAGTTGACCGTGGGGACGGTTTCCGGGACGGTGCTCGACCCGCAGGGGGCTTCGATCCCCGGCGCTGCCGTCACCTTGGTTAACGAAGCTAATGCCACCAGGCTGCCTGTCGTCAGGTCCGATGCGAGCGGCGATTTCGTCATCCCGAACGTCCCGCCTGGAACGTACACGCTGGAGATCGCTCATCAGGGCTTCAAGGCCCTCCGGCGGCCCGGCATCGCCGTAAGCCCTGGCGACCGTGTCGGCGTCGGACGGTTGACTCTTGAGGTAGGCGTGGCCACAGAACACGTCACCGTCATTGCCGAAGCTCCGCTGCTCCAGACGCAGAGCGCGGAACGGTCTCAGACGATCGAGAGAGCCCAAGTTGAGAACATTCCGCTCTTGAACCGGGTCTTCACGAACCTGATCGCGACGATGCCCGGTGTGGGGGGCAGCGCGCAACAGCCTTCGAGGATGGGCGATGTTTCCTCCTATGGAGGCGGCAACTCGAACATCATGATCGACGGCGTAACCACGATGGACACAGGCAACAATGCCCTGATGATTTCGACGAATACGGAGTCGATCGCGGAGATCAAGATTCTTGTTTCCGGATACCAGGCGGAGTACGGCCGCTCCAGCGGGCTGCAAATCAGCGCGGTCACCAAGAGCGGCACGAATAGCTTCCACGGCTCGGCGTTCCTGATCATGCGCCGGTCGGCCTGGAACGCGCGAAACAAGACGGACATATTGAACGGCGACCCGAAAGCCCGTCTTAGGGAAAAGGATATCGGCTTCACCATCGGGGGACCGATCGGGAAGCCCGGGGGGGCCAACAAGTTGTTCTTCTTCTATAGCCACGAGGCCGACCCGCGGTCCGGCACGGTGACGGGCGGCAGCGTTGTGAGGTACCGGTTCCCGACCGCGTTGGAGCGCGCCGGTGACTTTTCGCAATCGCGCGACAACAACGGAAACCTTTTTCCCTATATCAAGGATCCGTTGTCTCCTAATCCCTGCTCGGCTTCCAATACATCGGGCTGCTTTAAAGACGGGGGCGTTCTGGGAAAGATTCCAGTAGACCGCCTTTACCAACCGGGGTTGAAAATTTTGAATCTGTACCCGATGCCGAACATCGACACCCCCGGCCTCAACTACAATTACCAGGCGACGCTGCCGGTGCAAGACATCATGTCGCAGGCGCCGATTACCAAGATCGATTACCAGCCCTGGGACAAACTGAGAGGTTCGTTCCGCCTGTCTCTGTGGGAGCAGCCGAATGACATCCAGAAGGGCACCTTGCCGGGTTTCAACGACACGCAAGTGTACAAGAAGTGGTTCTACTCGTGGGCCAGCACGGTGACCTACAGCATCAGTCCCGTCACCTTCGTGGAGGGGACCTTCGGCCGTGCGCGGAACGACTTGGCGGGCTGCTTTGGGCCGACGACCTCGGCCGCGCCGAGCTTCTGCACCAACGCTATCCCCATGTCGCCCGTCGCCAGTCTCTCCGGCGCGGGTCTGACGGATTTGCCGCGGTTGTATCCGGATGCCGGAACTCTTAACCCCAAGTATTACGCGTACCAGGCAATGGAATCGCTTAAGCCGCCAATGTGGGACGGCAAGAAGATGAACCTGGTTCCTCAGTTCTCCTGGGGCGGGAGGATCTCAAACGCGCCGCCGAACTTCCCCTTCCCTGGCTGGTTGAACACCAACCAGACCTACGACATTTCCGTAAACGCTACTCACGTCCGGTCGTCTCACACGATTAAGGCCGGCCTTTACGTGAACCACAGTTACAAAGCTCAACAGTCGCTGACAGGAGCCTGGCAGGGTTCCATCAATTTCGGCAACAGTGTCAATAACCCGCTCGACTCCGGCTTCGGTTATGCCAACGCGGCGTTGGGCGTGTTTTTCTCGTATAGCCAGCTGTCAAAGTACGTCGAGGGCAATCACGTCTACAGGAACATTGAGACCTACATTCAGGACAATTGGAAGGTCACGCCCAGGCTCACCTTGGACTACGGCGTCCGGTTCGTTCACCAGCAGCCTCAGCACGACAAGCTGGGGCAGGGTGTGAACTGGCTGCCGGAGAAATGGAGCTTGTCGAAGGCGCCGCTGTACTACAGCGCGGGCTGCGTTGGGAGCGCTCCATGCAGCGGCACGAACCGCCAGGCCAAAGATCCACGGACCGGCCAACTGCTGGGGCCGACTTCCGGCGTGTTGATCGGCACGTTGGCGCCAGACTCCGGAGACTTCCTCAACGGACTGGTTCAAGCCGGAACGGATCCCGTGCCCAGGACGATATACAACTGGCCGAAGGTCACGCCGGCGCCCCGCATTGGCTTCGCCTATGATGTGACCGGCAGACAGAAGATCGTGCTGCGCGGGGGAGTGGGTCTCTATTTCGACCGGCCGTCCGGCAACACGATTTTCAGCACCATTGCAAACCCGCCCAACCAAGTAGTTGAGACTCTGTATTACACGCAACTTCAGACCATGTTAGGTGGGCTTAAGACCCGGGGTGCTTCGAACCTCAGTGTTTACCAGCTCAACAGCGATTATCCCAGCACGTGGACCTGGCATGGCAGTGTGCAGTACGATCTGGGCTGGAACACAGTGCTGGATGTCACCTACACCGGCGAACACGCGTACAACATCGTCGAGCAGGTGAATATCAACACCGTCGACATGGGAGCCGCGTTTCGACCTGAGAACCAAGACCCAACTGTCACGAGTTCGCTCCCCGGCGGAGCGGCAGTGCCGCAGAACATGATGCGCTCGATCCGCGGTTACGGAAGCATCAATATGATGATTCCGAGAGGCTGGTTCAACTCGCACCTGTTGACCATTTGGGTGAACCGCCGCTTTGCCCGAGGCCTGCATTTCGGGATCAGCGATTCCATCATGCTCAAGCGCTACGGCAATGCCGGCGCGCGCATCGAGCATGCGGCCGACGGTTCTTGGAGGTATCGTGCGGACCAGGCGCAGGCAGACAAGTTACTGACCGACTACATACCTACGCGCCACATTCTAAAGGCCGACCTTGTATACTCTCTGCCGGGGTTGCAGAACTTCGGTTCCGGCGCCGCTCAGAAGGTGATCAAAGCGGTGACCAGCGACTGGCAGATCTCCGGCATCTGGACCGCCAACAGCCCCAGCGCCTACACGGTCGGGTATTCGTTCCAGAGCGGCGGCAATCAGAACATCACCGGCTCACCGGACTACGGCGGGAGGATCCGGGTCGTGGGTGATCCTGGACGCGGCTGCAATACGTCAGACATTTACCGTCAATTCAATACTTCGGCCTTCCTACCTCCTTTGGTGGGCAGCGTCGGGCTCGAATCGGGCATGGATTACCTGCGTGGCTGTTTCTACCAACAGTTCGATCTGGCCTTGCAACGCGACATCAAGATCAGTGAGGGCATGCGGCTGTCCTTCCGTCTCGATGCGTTCAACGCGTTCAACCAGTCGCACATCACTGGGCGGAACACGACCATGCAAGTGGTAAGCCCGTCTGATTACACCATTGTAAATCTTCCGTTTGACTCGGCGGGTAACCTCATTCCTGCGCGTACGCAACCGAGACAAGCTGGCTTTGGCATGGCCAACGGTTACCAAACCGCTCGGCGGTTGCAAGCGTGGGTACGGTTCACGTTCTAAGCTGGGGTTCGAACGGCGCACTGCTGGAATGATGGAGCGCCCGCCTTCCTTTCAGGGGAGGGCGGGCGCTGTTTCTTCGCCGGGCCGGTTCCGCGTGAGCCGGCCCGGAAAAACCGCTGGCGACGGGCTCGGGGACATGTGGGGCAGGCTAGGGCGGCCATCAAGGGGCCGGGGTATCATCTGAAGACCTTGCGTATCGGTTCACGCGGGAGTCGCCGCGCCTGGATAGCCGTCTGAAGCCTCAACCGCGCTGGAGAAGCCGGCTGACGATCTCGGCGTTTTCCTTGACCTCGTCTTTGGCGCGCGGGAACATGCCGACAAAGAGGCAGTCGATGGGTTTGAGGCTTTCGAAGGCTTGCCGGAAGGCCCGTTCAACATTGGAGATGCGGCCGGCAGCCAGAACCTTGAAGGCGAAGCACGGCTTGGAGGTCTGCCGGAGCACCTGATACATGCGAGGGGGATCGCCTTCCAGATAGGTCTCGGTGGGCTGCACCGGGATGTCGCCGCCAAGCAGCTTGCGCCACTCCTCCGGCGTTCGGCGGCGGTTGTAAACGCAGCCGGCGTAGAAATCGACGTCCCAGCCTTGGCTTTCGATTTCCGCCAGAACTTCAGGGATGTGGGTGCCCACGCCCACCAGAACCCCGAGCTGGCGCAGCCGCTTGCAGAAGTCGCGGACGCCATCCATGTTGCCTTGACGCCAGGCATTGTCGGTGAATTCGCCGGCATGGTAGACCGCCAGCGGACGCAGCGTCTTCACGATGCCCTCGGGGTCGCGCGACGCCTGGACAATGAGGTGCATTTTGCCGCCCTCGGCGGTGAAGCGCTCGTAATCCGCCTGGCAGCGCGGCGAGGTGACGTACTGGAACGCGTTGATGCCGTGGGCGGCGCACTGATGCATGATCTCCACGACCTTTGAGGAGGTGCACCACTCGCGCATCACCCGGTCGTAGGTCGCGTTGAAATGGCTCACGCCGTAAAAGGGATTCGCGCCGAGCACGATGCGGCTGATCTCCGCGTTTCCGAACTTGACCTTTGGGACCTGCGCCGGCGGCGGTGGATCGGGCGAAGTCTGAGTGCGGGTCGTGCCGGGCAGCGCGGCAGCCAGGGCAGCGGTGGAGTGAAGCAAGTTCCGCCTGGTAAGAGACATAACGGCCATCCTCTCTCAAGATGCAAGATTCCTGAAAGTGATCGTTCCGCGGACCAGTATACTGCGGGCGGAGCTTCAACATCCGCGGGGATGCAGAGCATGAGACAACCACAGAAACGCTAGTAGTGGTGGCGGGCCTGCAAGAAGTCGACTCTGTCGTCGAGGACCCGGTAAACCAGGCGATGCTCCTGCGTGATGCGGCGAGACCAGCACCCCGCCAGGACGTGCTTAAGCGCTTCCGGCTTGCCGATGCCGGCAAACGGATCCCGCAAGACCGCTTCCACAAGGTCCAGAATGCGCGTTGCAACAGCCCGGTCCGTCCGCACCCACTAGCGCCGATCTTGAGGGAACTCGGGGTGAAATACCGCTTGCCGCTTAAACGCGCGCCTCAATTCCGCACTCCCGCCTCAGATCCTCCACCGAGCCCGGAGCGGCCTTGCCGCGCTGCGCCCGGCTCAAGGCCGTCAGTAAGCGGCGGGCATTCTTCGGCGACCGGAGCAGGTGTACGGTTTCCAAGAGACCGGCGAGCTCGTCGGCAGGCAGCATGGCCACATCCGCTTGGCGGCCCCGGCGAACGATCACCACCTCCCGGTCCGCCGTCACTTTGTTCAAGATCGCGGCCATGTGGCGGCGCAAGTTCGCGTACGAAGTTTCCATCGCAATGCCCTACACCATTGTACTGGGTTTATGGATCGCCGCCTTACTTGTTGCCGGATTGTCCGTGTTCAGCAAGGCGCCCAGGATCTGGTTTTGGTGCGACGCAACAGCGGCGGAGGGAAGGGAGGCCGGTACCGGAAGGTCCGGTCTTGCAAGTCAAGCTTGCGAAGAGACCGGGAATCGGGGAATTCCCGAAGGGCACCGGCGTAACTCCGAAAACGTGCCTACTGTTCGCGCGCATCCTGCCCCGTGCCGTGAAGACCCGTTTTGAGCCGGATAAGCTCGTCCAGGACTTTATCTTGAATCAGGCCCGCCTCCCAGCGCTTGACGCTGGCGATGTCCACGTTCAGATACTTCGCGAATCGGTCTTGGCTGAGACCCAGCCGTCTGCGCGTCTTTTTCAGCTCCTCTGAAGTGAGTAACCCGTGCTTACGGCGGTAGGCGTCGGAAATGGCGGCGGTATATGCGGCCGACTGCTCCTCCGTCAAGACCTGAAACCCGCACCGGTCACAGACCATCGCTTCGGTTTCTACCGTAAACGGTTCCCCGCGCACCTCACCGGAAACCTGCGTTCTATTCTTGTGTAAGTGTCCATTTGCACAACAAAAACACATCGCCGTCCGCCTCATTTGCTGCATTCCGGTCTCGATTAGTATTACCACGTAAGCCAGCGGTGTTCGATCAAGTCTGCGGCAGCGGCTGGAGTCGGGCGGCCAGCTCGGGGATGGCCGCCGCCAGAACGTCCTCGATCCGGTCGACGTAGATGAACTCCATCTCCTGGCGGACGTCGTCCGGGAGTTCCCGCAGGTCGCTCTGGTTCGGCCGGGGTAGAATCACCCGCCGGATGCCGGCGCGGCGCGCCGCGAGAACCTTCTCTTTGACCCCGCCGATGGGCAGCACCATGCCGGTCAGAGTGATCTCGCCGGTCATGGCCGTGTCGCTGCGCACGCGGGTCTTGGTGTAGAGCGAAGCCAGGCTCGTGGCGATCGTGATGCCGGCCGAAGGTCCGTCCTTGGGAATGGCCCCGGACGGCACGTGGATGTGGACTCCGGCGTCTTTGAACTGCGCCCGCTCGATGCCGAACTCATCGGCGTGCGCCCAGATGTAGCTCTGGGCGGCCTTCGCGGACTCCTGCATAACTTCGCCGAGCTGGCCGGTTAGCGTCAAACCTTTGCCGTCCGGCAAAAGGGTGGCTTCGACGTAGAGCACCTCGCCGCCGGTCTCGGTCCAGGCCAGGCCGGGGGCGACGCCCGGGGGCAACTCCTTGCGAAGCTGCTCGGGGTGGAAGCGCTCGGGACCGAGAAGGTCGGGCAGATCGTCGGGCCGGACCGTCACTGGCTCGGCGTGGCCTTCGGCGAAACGCAGCGCCACTTTGCGGGCCACGCGCCCGATGCCGCGCTCGAGTTGCCGCAGGCCGGCTTCGCGGGTGTAGCCGCTGATGATGCGCCGGACCACGTCGTCTCCAATAACGCACTGCTCCGCCGTCAAACCCGTCTCCTTGAGCTGGCGCGGGATGAGGTACTTGCGCGCAATCTCGAGCTTCTCTTCTTCGCTGTAGCCCGGCAGGCGCAGCACCTCGGTGCGGTCGAGCAGCGGCCGCGGAATCGTCTCCAGCGTGTTGGCGGTAGTAATGAAGAACACTTTGGAGATGTCGAACGGCAAATCCAAATAGTTGTCCCGGAAGGTCTTGTTCTGCTCCGGATCCAGGACTTCGAGCAGCGCCGAGGCCGGATCGCCGCGGAAATCGCGCCCCAGCTTGTCGACCTCGTCCAGCATGATGACCGGATTGTTGGCCCCGGCGCGGCGAATGGCCTGGATGATCCGGCCCGGCATGGCCCCGATGTAGGTCCGGCGGTGGCCGCGCAGCTCCGCTTCATCGTGCATGCCGCCCAGGCTCATGCGCTCGAACTTGCGCCCCAGCGCGCGCGCAATCGACTGGCCCAGCGAGGTCTTGCCCGTGCCGGGGGGACCGACGAAGCATAGGATCGGCGCCTTAGCGCCCGGATTCAGCTTGAGCACCGCCAGGTGCTCCAGGATGCGCTCCTTGACCTCTTTCAAATCGTAGTGATCCTCGTCCAGGATTTGCCGCGCCCGCCCGATGTCGAGCTGGTCTTCGGTGGAGATGCGCCAGGGCAGCTCCAGGACAAAGTCCAGGTAGGTGCGGGTGACGTGGAACTCGGGCGAACTGGAGGGCAGCCGCTCCAGGCGCGACAACTCGCGCTGGGCCTCCTTGCGGACGTCGTCCGGCAAGTCCGCCTTCTCGAGGCGCTCGCGGAGCAGCTCGATTTCGGCCTGCTCCGGATTCTTCTCGCCCAGCTCCTGCTGGATGGCGCGCAACTGCTGGCGCAGGAAGTACTCGCGCTGCTCTTTGCCGATCTCGGTTTGGGCGGCGGAGGCGATCTTGTTGCGCAGCTCCAGGACCTGAAGCTCGTGGGCGAGGTAAGAATGGGTCAAGCGAAGCGCGTCGGCGCGCGTCTGCGCCTCCAGCAAGGCCTGCTCCTTGCTGACCTCCAGGCTGAACATGGATGCCAGCATGTAGGCCAGCCGCAGCGGGTCGTCGGTGGCCATCAGCAGCCGGCTCAGCTCCTGCGGCGCCTGGGGCTGGGCCATGGCGATCGCCTTGGAGGCCAGCTCCATTACCTCGTGATGCAAAGCTTCGACCTCGGGTCCGGTGTCGGTGGGCAGAGGTAGCGGCTGGACGACCACCCGCATGTAAGGCTCGGCGGATTCCAGCCGGACCAGATTGACACGCTCCATGCCCAGCGCAATCAGCTCCATGGTGTCTTCGGTGGGACGGGTCATGCGCTTGATGACGGCGCGCACGCCGACTGGATAGAGGTCGGCCAGAGTGGGCGTCTCCACCGAGCTGTCGCGCTGGGCCACGATCACCAGCTCTTTTTCCTCGGTGCTGAGGGCCGCCTCCACGGCGGCGACTGAGGCGGGCCGCCCCACCGAAAGCGGCATCACCAGATGGGGAAACAGCACGCTGTTCTTGAGGGGCAGCACGGGCAAGGATTTGTAAGTCTCACTCATGGCCGGCCTCCGGATGTGATCACACGGACGAACAAGATTCCGTGGCGAAGCTCCAGGTTGAGCTGGGACTGCTCCAGATCGCAGGGCAGCTCCACCACGCGTTCAAAACGGTTGTAGGCGATCTCCATGGCGTAATGCGCCGAGCAGTCTTCGATGCTCCAGTCCCGGCGCACGCCCGAAACGGTCAGGCGGCTGCCGTGCACTTCCACGGCCAGATCATCCTCGGTCACTCCGGCCAGCTCGAACTTCAACAGCCAGCCGGTGTGAGTGCGGTAGATGTCGACCGCCGGCTGCCAGGCGCCGGCGAATCCCGGCTGGGGCGTCATGCCCATCGCCAAGGGCCGGCGTTTGTGTTGCTCGGACATGGTTTGGTCCACTCCTTATGCGGAAGGCTCGCCGGCGGCGACCGGCTGCGGCAGGAAGACCAGCTCCCCGCGGGCGCGGTCGAAGTCGGCCAGAACCGTCTGCCCGTCGCGGATCTCTCCCTTGAGGATCAGCCGGGCGAGCGGCGTTTCAATCTCGCGCTGGATGGCCCGTTTCAGCGGACGCGCGCCGTAGTTCGGATCGTAACCGGTTCGCACCAGGTGTTCGGCGGCCTCCTCGCTGAGCTCCAGCGTGATGTGGCGCTCGGCCAGCCGCGCCCGCAGCCGGTTGAGCTGGATCTGGACGATCTGCTTCAAGTGTTCCTCGCTCAGGGCGTGGAAGACGATGATCTCATCGATCCGGTTCAGGAACTCGGGCCGGAACGCGCGCCGCATCTCCTCCAGCACGGCCTCCTTCATGTTCTCATAGGCGGCTCCGGAGAAAGCGCCCCGGTAACCCAGGATGCGGTGGCTGCCGGTGTTGGAGGTCATGACCACGATGGTGTTGCGGAAGTCCACCGTGCGGCCCTGCCCGTCGGTCAGCCGGCCGTCGTCCAGGATCTGGAGCATGACGTTGAAGACGTCGTGGTGCGCTTTTTCAATCTCGTCAAACAAGATCACCGAGTAGGGCCGCCGTCGCACGGCTTCCGTAAGCTGGCCGCCCTCCTCGAAACCGACATAGCCCGGAGGCGCGCCGATGAGCCGCGCCACGGTGTGCTTCTCCTGATACTCCGACATGTCGATGCGGATCATGGCCCGCTCATCGTCGAAGAGGAACTCGGCAAGCGCCCGCGCCAGCTCGGTCTTGCCTACCCCGGTCGGACCCAGGAAGATGAAGCTGCCGATGGGCCGGTTGGGATCTTTCAACCCGGAGCGCGCGCGGAGAACCGCCTCAGCGACGGCCTTCACAGCCTCATCCTGGCCCACCACGCGTCTGTGCAGCTCCTCCTCCAGGTGCAGCAGCTTTTGGAGCTCGCCTTCCAGCAGCTTGGAGACCGGGATGTGGGTCCAGCGGCTCACCACCTCGGCGATGTCTTCCTCGTCGACCTCTTCCTTCAGCAGCCGGACCTGGCCCTGCTGGCCGGCCAGGGCGGCCTCGGCCTCCTTCAGCTGGCGCTCGAGGGCGGTGAGCTTGCCGTACTTGAGCTCGGCGGCTTTGTTCAGGTCGTACAGGCGCTCGGCCAACTCGATTTCGTGGCGGGTCTGCTCGATCTGCTCGCGCAGCGAGCGCAGCTTCTGGACCGCCTCCTTCTCAGCCTGCCACTGGGCCTTGAGGGCGTCGGCCTCGCTTTTGAGCTCAGCCAGTTCCTTCTCGAGCTTGGCGAGGCGCTCCCGGGACGCGGCGTCGCTTTCCTTGCGCAGGGCCTCGCGCTCGATCTCCAGCTGCATGATGCGCCGCAGGCGCTCGTCCAGTTCGGCGGGCATGGAGTCGATCTCCGTGCGCAGACGGGCTGCGGCTTCATCCACCAGGTCAATGGCCTTGTCCGGCAGGAACCGGTCCGTGATGTAGCGGTTGGAGAGAACCGCGGCTGAGACCAGGGCGCTGTCCTTGATGCGCACGCCGTGATGCACCTCGTAGCGCTCCTTGAGGCCGCGCAGGATGGAGATCGTATCCTCCACCGATGGCTGGTCGACCAGCACCGGCTGGAAGCGGCGCTCCAGGGCCGCGTCCTTCTCGACGTGCTTGCGATACTCGTCCAGGGTGGTGGCCCCGATGCAGTGCAGCTCGCCGCGAGCCAGCATGGGCTTGAGCAGATTGCTCGCATCCATGGCGCCTTCGGCCTTGCCGGCGCCCACCACCGTGTGCAGCTCATCGATGAATAGGATGATGTCGCCTTCGGAGGCCTGGACTTCCTTGAGGACGGCCTTCAGGCGCTCCTCAAACTCGCCCCGGAACTTGGCGCCGGCGATCAGGGCGCCCATGTCGAGGGCGACGACGCGCTTGTTCTTAAGCCCCTCGGGAACGTCGCCCCGCACGATCCGCTGCGCCAGGCCTTCCACGATGGCCGTTTTGCCCACGCCGGGCTCCCCGATCAGAACCGGGTTGTTCTTCGTGCGGCGGGACAAGACCTGGATCACCCGCCGGATCTCATCGTCGCGGCCGATGACCGGGTCGAGCTTGCCTTGCGCGGCGAGCTGCGTCAGATCGCGCCCGTAGCGCTCCAGGGCCTGATAAGTGCTTTCGGGCGTGGGGCTGGTGACGCGCTGGCTGCCGCGGACCTCCTGGAGGGCGCGCATCAGGCGCTCGCGAGTCACGCCGAACTGCTTGAGTATCCGCCCGGTTGCGCCGCCGTCCTCGGTCATGGCCAGCAACAGGTGCTCAACCGAGATGTAGTCGTCCTTGAGCCGGCGAGCTTCGTCTTCGGCCTGGACCATAAGCCGGTTGAGACGGCCTGTGATGTAGAGTTGGTCCGGCGGGCCGGAGGGGCCGGAGACCTTGGGCATGCGGTCCAGCTCCTGCTCCAGGGCCCGCAGGATCGGAGGCACGGGCACGTCGGCTTTGTTGAAAATGGCCGTAGACAAGCCGCCCTCTTGGAGCAGCAGCGCGGTGAACAGGTGCTCGACATCGATCTGCTGGTGCCCATAGCGGACGGCAGCCGATTGGGCCGCTTGAAGCGCCTGTTGGGCTTTTTCAGTGAACCGGTTGATGTCCATATTTTAGTGCCTCACTATCAAGTATTATAAGCATACCTATATCAAATTGCAATACCCCGCCCCCGCAGGGCCGCTCCCCCGAGGCTCTCGCCCACTCCCGCCGCCAGGAACTACGATTTATCTAATTGATTTTAAAGTCCATTTTCGTCAGTGAAGCCCTCTGCCCTCTCCTTTGCCCGATCGCAATTTCTCCCAAGGCTCTATCAGCCGGGCGTGTTGAGAGAATGGCCGCCGGGGCGGATCATGAGGGTTCCGGGCTTGCTGACAGCCCGCCAGGCATGGCTTTCGCCTACCAAAGTATAGGTAAGAGGCCGATCTTCAGCCTTTCAACGACCTCACCAGGGTTTAATGAGTGCAGGCAGATTTCGCTTGTGCCGGAACACAGCCGGATCTGGTACAACGGCACGTCATTCTCACGGATGCGGTACGAGCCGTGCTCCAGCCGCTCAATGTCCCTCCGGTTCCACAAGACAACAGGGTTTGGACCCGCGGCCCGGACACGGAAATGGCCGCTGGCCGGCTCGTAGTTGGCGTAACTGAAACACCGCCCTAGACACGCCCGGTCCACCATGTGGAGCAGGGCATCAATCCGGCTGGTGGAATCCTGAATTGAGTTAATCACGCGAGAGCCCGGCGGAATGGCCGAGACGAGCGCCGTCATTCGGCGCTCCAGACGGTTCAAGGCCCGCGCGTCGGCGTAGAGGAAGGAGAAATACAAAGCGGCAATCGCCAGCGAGGCGGCGCCGAACGAACGCACTTTGATTGAGGCCGGCAACACGGCGCATAGTAAGACCAGCAGCCAGAAAGACATCCGCTGGGCCAGAAAGGCCAGCGGGGCTGCTTGGCTGGGAAGCTGGACGGCGTCCGGCAGGATCGCGGCCGCCGCCGCCGTGAGCCCGAACAGATGCCAAAGCGGCGTGTTAAGCCGGCCCCGATCCTCCCGCAAATGCAGTTGCCGGTAAACAGCATAGCCCCACAGGTAGAACACCCCGACGATGATCGCGAGGTACTTATATCCGAACACCGCCAACTGATCCACCCCGGTCACAAGCAACAATTGCCTGGCCTCCCACTGGATTATGAGAACCTTGCTTAGCGCAAAGCGGATGGCTAGCAGTGACGCGATGGCGCCGGCAAACAGCAGTCTGCGGCCTGACGGCTGCAACCGCCCATAAATGCGCCGGTAAAGGTGCACTGCGGCGGCCCATGCGGCCGGCATAAGGTGAGCGGCCGCAGCCAGCGCCAAGACGAGTAGGGGAACCCATCCCGGCCAGCCCTTACGTTTCCAGACCAGGGTGAGATAAAAGAAACTTAGCCCAGTCGCCAAATAGAAATTGGCCAGCCCCATGTAGAAAACCCAGCCATAGGCGCCCATGGCGAGCAGCGGTCCGAACACCAGCGGATGAGTTCTGCCCGCGCTGCGCACAAACGCAAACGCCGTCCAGAAAAAAGCTAGAACCAGCGCGGCCATGACGAGTCTGGGGCCAAACTCGAAGCCGAACCAGGCGATACTTTGCTCTAGCAGTAAGTCGAACAGGATATTCGTAGGTTCGACGCGGACTTCAAGATTAGGAGGCGCATGCTCCCGGATCTGTTGTGCCAGCCAAACGTTGTAAATGTGGCTGGAAAGATCCTGCGAGTGAATCGAAGGCTGCCAGAAGCAAGGGACGATCAGAGCCGCTGATATCGCGGCGCGGACAAAAACGGCCTTCCATCGAGGCCAACCCTGATCGCAGAGCTTCCCGTGCAACGAACCAAGATACCACGGGGCCGCCGCCTTCCTTCATGCCTTGTTCCCCGGCTTCAGGACCATTGTTGGCTTGAAGAATGCCACGCTCAAGCGACCGCCCTGCGGCAACCTTCACCGGCCGGGTATGCACGCGCCCGGAGTGGACCACTTGCGTCATTCAGCTCTGGGACTTCCTGGGGCGCATCTGTACCCAGCAGACTGCACCCGCCAGATTCAACAGCGCCGCCGCGTAGAAGTAAGTGGAGGCGCTGCCCGTAATCCGGCTCAAGAACGGAAACGCGTTGGAGCTGACAAACCCGCCCAAGTTTCCAATCATGTTCATGGCCCCGGAGACGCTGCCGGAGCTCTTGCCGCCGATGTCCATGCAGTAAGACCAGCTCGGACTGATCGTGAGCTCCACTCCGAAAATTGCGATAGCGAAACCCACTACCGCCGTGAAAGGCGAGTCCGCCAGAGAAACGGACCAAATTCCAACCGCCGCGAGCAAGAACCCGAGGATGCCCGGAAAGCGCCGGCTCCAGGCATGGAACCCCGCCCGGTAAAGGAAGTCGACGATCAGCCCGGCGGTCCAGTTGGACAACGCCCCACAGATCAGCGGAACCATGGCGTAATTGGCCGCCTGCGAGGCGGTGAGCCGGTAGTGCTCCGTGAGGTACGGCAGCATCCAGGTGACGCCGATGTAGAAGGTGAAGTTCCCCGCAAAATACTGAGCCATGGCGAGCAGCAGCGGGCCGGAGCGGAAGATCTGCGAGAGCGGCATCCGAGGCGCGCCGGCGGCGGCGTCTTCTTTGGCGATAGGCACGGCCGGATGATTGCGGAAAAAGATGGCCCATAGGACCGCCCACAAGAAGCCCGGAACCGCCAGCAGGAAGAACATGTTCCGCCATCCCGCCAGGCCGAGCAGCCAGGCGCAGATCGGGTAAGAGATGCCCCCGCCGATCATGGCGCCGGAGAAAAGGATGCCGTTGGCGATGCCGCGCTCGCTGGCCGGAAGCCAGTTGTAAAAAGTGCGGGCCGAGCCGGGGAAGGCGCCGGCCTCGCCGACTCCGAACAGAAAGCGCACCACCAGAAGCGGCCCGAGCCTATGCACGGTCCCCGTCAGGAAAGTGAACAGGCTCCACAGCGAGACCATCGCGGCCAGAGCCAGGCGCGGCCCGAAGCGGTCGGCGAACCAGCCGCCCGGAATCTGCATCAAAGCGTAGCCCAAGATGAAGGCGCTGAACACCGCGCCCATAGCCTGGTCTGACAGGCCCAGCTCGGAGGCGATCGCCGCCTTGGCCGAGGAGATGGCGGCGCGGTCGATGTAGAGGATCCAAGACAGCAGAAAGATGCTGGCGACGACCAGAAAACGGGAGCGGGGCAACCGCGCGGGTGCGGAGGAGGCTGTAGCGGACGGCGTGGAGGCGCCGGGCTCAGGCGAGGCCATGGCGGAGCATGTCTTCCATTGCGCTGAGAATATGGCGCTCCATCAGCTCTTGTGCGGTCGGCGTGTCGCGCTGCGCGATCGCCTCGATGATCTGGCGGTGCTCCAGAATCGCCAGGCGCGGACGCCCGTGCATGCGGATCGTCCGGGCGCTGAGCATTTGGGTCTTGAGAGAAACCTGCCCGGCCAGCGCCGCCAGCTCCGCGTTGCGGGCCGCCCGCAGGATGGCCGCGTGGAGTTCCTGGTTGTACAGGCGGTACGCCTCCAGGTCCTGCTGGTCCAGAGCTTGTTCCCCGACGGCCTGATGCGCCCGCAGCGCCTCGACCTCTTCCGGCGTGATGCGCTGGCAGGCCAGCTTGACGATGAAGCACTCCAGGCCCGCCCGCACTTCGTAGACTTCCCGGATTTCGCGCTCCTCGAAGCTCCGCACGAACCAGCCCTGGTAGGGCTGCTTGACGACAATGCCGTCCTTGGCCAGGCGGTTGAGCGCGTCCCGCACGGGGGTCGTGCTGACCCTCAACTGCTGCGCGAGGTTGTCGGCGTTCAACTGAGCGCCGGGCTCGAGCTCGCCGCGAAGGATGCCGTTGAGCAGGGCCTGATAGACTACCTCCCCGCGTTGCAGGGGCTCCTCGATCGGAGCGATGCCGGGCGCCCGGGGCGCATTTCGATTCACTGCCATCGGATGTACACCGCCTTCACGTTAGTGTAAAACTCTTTGGCCGTGTGCCCAATCGAGTACGGGCCCAGGCCGGACTCCTTGACCCCGCCGAAGGGAATGTGCGCCTGGCTGGCCGTTCCATGATTGATGTGGATCATGCCCGCCTGCACCGTGGAGGTGAAGGATTGTATGTGGCTGAGCTTGGAAGTGAACAGGGCCGCCGCCAGCCCGTAGCGCGTGCCATTGGCGATCTCCAAAGCTTGCTCAAAATTCCGCACGCGAATGACCGGCAGCACCGGTCCAAAAATCTCCTCCTGCGCCAGCGCCGATTCCGGCTGGACGTGGTCGAAGACCGTGGGAGCAAAGAAGTAACCTTGACGGTCCGGATCTTCCACCAGGCAACGGCCCCCCGCCAGCAGTCTGGCGCCTTCGTCGAGGCCGCGTTGAACGTAGCCCTGCACCGTCTCCAGTTGGACCCGGCTGGAAAGTGGGCCCATGGTGGTCTTCTCGTCCAGCCCGTCGCCGACCCGGATCTGCTCCACGAGAGACACGATCCTTTCCACCAGCGCATCGGCCTGGCCGTCCAACACGATCACCCGGCTCAGGGCCGTGCAGCGCTGCCCGCTGCATTGCAGCGCCGCTGAGACGATTTCCCGCGCAGCGGCATCCAGGTCCTCGAAGTCGGCGACCACGGCGGGATTCTTGCCGCCGAGCTCGAGTTGCACCTTGGCCAGCCGCCGCGCCGCGCGCTCATTCAACGGAATCCCCACCGCAGTCGATCCCGTGAAGGTGATGCCCGCCACGCGTGGGTCGTCCACTAGGCGGTCGCCGATCACGCTGCCGCGGCCCACCACGAGATTGACCACTCCCTCGGGCAGGCCGGACTTCTCGAACAGCCGCATCAAATACTCCGAACACCAGGGCGTGATCGAGGCGGGCTTGAGGACCACCGTATCGCCGCAGGCCAGCGCGGGAACAATTTTCCGAACCGGCGCCACCACCGGAAAGTTCCAGGGCGAAATGGCCGCCACCACGCCGATCGGCTCAAGCACGGTGCTGCAAGAAAGGCCGGGCCGCTCGCTCACGAAGGTATGGCCGTCGAGCCGGCTGGCCTCTCCGGCCGCGAAACGGGCTTCAGTTGCGGCGCGGCCCACTTCGCCCACCGATTCGCACAGCGGCTTGCCCATCTCCAGCGTCAGGATGCGGCCGAGCTCCTGCTTGCTTTCCTCCAGCAGTTGCGCGAAGCGCAGCAGCAGCGCGCCGCGCTGCGGGCCGGGCGTGCGGGCCCAGCCGGGCGCAGCCTCCGCCGCCGCAGCGACGGCGGCGTCCACATCGGCGGCCGACGAGGCAGGGAACTCCCCAATCGCCTCCTGCGGTCGGGCGGGGTTGAACGTCTGATACCAAGCGCCGCTCTCCGGCTCTTGCCAGCGGCCCGCGATGAAGTTCAGATGCCGTTCCATGCGCTCAGAGAGCCTCCTTCAAAATGGCCTTCAGATCTTCCAGCGTGGCCCGGCGCGGGTTCACCGCCACATTGCCGCTTTTGATCGCTTCAGCCGCCACCGGCTCGATGTGTTCCTCTCTCATGCCGGCTTGACTTAGACGTGCAGGGATTCCGATGTCCCGCGCCAGGGCGGCCACGGCGTCGCCGGCGCGCGCAGCGGCTTCGCGCAACGGCAATCCGGCCACACACTCGCCGAGCGCGGAGGCGATCTCCGCGTAGCGTTCCGGCCGCGCCGGCGCGTTGAACCGCATCACATAAGGCAATGTTATGCCGATCGCCAGTCCATGCGGCATGCGCAAATCGAAGCTGCCAAGCGGCATGGCGAAAGCGTGCGCCAGCCCCAGCCGCGTCGAGTTCATGGCGATGCCGGCCATGGTGCTGGCCAGCAGCATCGCCGAGCGCGATTCGATCTGGCGGCCGTTCAATACGGCGCTCCGCAAGTGCCGCCCGATCGCGCGGATGGCTTCCAGCGCCAGGGCCGCCGAGATCGGCTGGCAGGCGTCATTGACATAACATTCAATGGCGTGGCCGAGCGCGTCCATGCCGGTGGCGGCGGTGAGCGAGGGCGGCAGGGTCAGCGTCAACTCGGGATCGCAAAGGGCGACGCTGGGGAACAGCAGGACGCCGCCCACGGCGGCTTTCACGCGCGTGTGGTCATCCAGAAAGACGGACCAGAAGGTCACCTCGCTGCCAGTGCCGGCGGCGGTGGGAATGGCCACAACGGGCAAGGGCTTGTGCTTGAGCTTGTCGATGCCGGCGTAATCCAGGATGTTGCCGGGGTTGGTGCACATGGCGGCGACCGCCTTGGCCGTATCCAGAGAACTGCCGCCTCCCAAGCCGATGATGATAGCCGCGCCGGTCTGTTTGGCGAGGGCGGTGGCTTCGGCGATGAGCGATGTGCCGGAATCGGGCGTGACCGCATCATAGACGCGGCATGCCAGGCCGGCCCCGCGCAGCAGCTCCTCGACGCGCGCCACGAGGCCCGCCGCGCGCATTCCGGGGTCGGTTACGAGCAGCGACGGGCCCCCACCGAGGGCGCGGATGCGCTCCGGCAGGGTGGAGAGAATGCCCGGGCCGAAGTGGATCTCCGTAGGCAGGGGTAGGAAACGGAAGGTGCTGGGGAAACTCAAGGCTTTCTCCCATCGGACGAGCAATGCAGGCGCGGCAGGTCCAGCAGCTCCAAGGTGCTCTTGCCGCTCTGCAACTGCGCCATCAACTTCTGTTCCCGGGCGCGCCGCTGGCGCGCACATTCTAAGGTGGCTTCCAGGCAATCCCGGTCCAAGATGACGATGCCGTCGGCGTCGCCTACGACGATATCGCCGGGGCGCACCTTCACGCCGCCGAACCGGAGCGGGATGTTGAGCTCGCCGTATTTCTCTTTGGTGCAGGCGCCGATGGCCAGTCCGCGGCTGAAGACCGGAAAGGCGCGTTGAGCGATAGCCTCGCTGTCGCGGATGGCGCCGTCGATGGCCAGCCCGGCGATGCCGCGGGCCTGCGCAGCCACGGTCAGAACCTCACCCCAGGCGCCCGCGAGCAGATGGCTGTCCGCCGAAGCCACCAGGACGTCTCCCGGCGCGGCGATGGTCACCGCATGGTGCAAAGCCAGATTGTCGCCGGCAGGGCAGCGCACGGTCAGAGCCGGCCCGCAGAGGCGCGCACCTTTCCAAACCGGGCGGATGGCAGGATCCACCATGCCGGTCTGGCCGGCGGCCTCATACAACGTCGCTGTGTCGAAGGCGGCCAGCTCCTCCAGCAGGGTCTCGAGCTGCGGGTTCAGACCTCGTTGCGCATGCAGCATATCAGGCAACATCCTCCGTTTTGGACGAGAGTTTCGCGGCGGCGAGTCTCGACAGAAAGTCCGCAGCCGCAGCGAAGTCTTCCTCGCCCCGGCCTGCCTGGCTGGCGGCCGCAAAGACCTGTGTGGCCAAGCCTCCAAACAGCAGCGGAACGCCGAGCATCTGCGCCGCATCCAGGGCCAAATTCAGGTCCTTCTTCATAAGGTCGAGCCGGAAGCCCGGCTGGAAGGATCCCTCCAACAGGAATCCGGGTAGGCGCAGATCCATCATCTTCGAGTAACCCGACGAGGCTTTAATGACCTCATAGAGGGTCTTGGGATCGGCGCCGGACTTGACCCCAAGGGCAAAGACTTCTCCGATGGCGAGCAGGTGGATCGCCGCCAGCGCCTGGTTCGCCATCTTTACGACTTTGCCCTGTCCCACGGCGCCCACGTGGAAGATGGTCTTTCCCATCGTTTCGAGCAAGGGGCGCATTTGTTGGAGCAGCGCGGGATCGCCTCCGGCCATGATGGTCAGCGTTCCAGCCGCCGCAGCCGCGGTGCCGCCGCTCACGGGCGCGTCCAGGACGCGGACGCCCTTGGGGGCTAGGGCCCGTTCCACCTCCTGGACGGCATGCGGGGTGGCCGTGGTCATCTCGATGAGGACCTTGCCGACGGTAAGGCCTTCCGAAAGTCCGCCGGCGCCGAACACGATCTGGCGGAGTTCGGCGTCCGCGGGCACGATGGTGATGACCACTTCGGAGGCTTGCGCGATCTCGGCCGCGGAAGGAAGGATTTGGGCGCCGAGGGAGGCCAGTTCATCCGCCGGGGCGCGGTTGCGGTGGAACATGGTAAACAACCCGTGACCCGCGCCGAGAACTCTCTTGGCCATGGGAAGCCCCATGGCGCCCAATCCGATGAAACCGACCTTCATTGCAACCTCCCTCGGGCGTCCCGCGCAATCTAAACTCCGCCCAGCGTTGCGGGTTAGGTTTGGGCCAAGGCGCCGGCTAAAACCCCCATTCTAGCGTGTAAGCGTAAAGTCCGGCTCCATTCCGGCTTCTTTATAAAGACGCATGCGGGTCTTGTTGTCGCCGTCATGGATTTCCCGGGCGATCTTGGCGACCAGTTCGGCCTTGGCGCGAGGGACAACGGCCACACCGTTCATGTCGGCCACGATGATGTCGCCAGGCATCACCAGCACACCTCCCACGACGACCGGCGTGTTGTAAGACTCCACTGCGATGGTGCCTTCGTTGATGAAGCGGGTGCTCTCGCGCTGATAGACGGGGATGCGCTGGACCCACATCTCATCGGTGTCGCGGCAACCGGCTTCGGTGACGATTCCGCGCAGGCCGCGGTTCTTCCAGCTCAGCGCGTTATTGGAGCCGCAAAAGCCGTTGTCGGCGCGCAGAGGCGCTTCGATGACGAGCACCGTTTCGGGCGCGATGAAGGCGGTGTAGCCGCCTTGCATGTAGCGCTTGCTCCAAGTGCGCTGCCACTGCATCATCTCGTCGTTGGACTTGAACTCGGTATTGGGCGGAGTTTCCTGGGGAGGAACGAGCCGGAGAGTGATGGCGACTCCGTATACGGTGTGCGACAGCTTCGCGCCGTCGACCCACATCGGCTTGATGCCATAGTCCATCACCGTGACCTTGTGCAAGCCGACTGCTTGCAGGGCGTCGAACACGTCGGTGGTGCGCAGGCCCTTATACTTGGCAACGATCGCCTCATTCTCCGCCTGGGAATACTGCTTGGTCTCGATGAAGTGGCGTGAGAAAGGCACGGGCGGTTTGGCGGCCTGCGGGGCGGGTTGACCCCAAGCCAGCGCAGTGGCGCACAGCAACAAAATGGTTGATCTCATCGTTAGGCTCCTTAGATTTGGGTTTAGGATGGCGGGATGAAGACCGCCTGAGCCGGCCGGGAGGCGAGCCCGGGCTAGGGATTGGGCGATGTCTGATCTGGAGGCAAGACATCTGACATCAGACATCATGTCCAAAAGCGCCAAGCCGTGCCCATTTTATGGTGTTCCACTTCCACAGTCAAGCGAAAAAGAATTAACACAATTTAATATTAAACCTATTGACAGCCTGACGGGTCTGGAATAGAATCAAGCCGCATAGCGCCAAGAGATATGGTATGCGATATATCCTATTCTGAACGGCGCGGGGATGTACTGTGGGGCGAGATAGGGCGGTGCTTCAAAGTCCGAGTCAAGCTTGCGTCTAGCAGAAGGTGCGCCCGTTTCAGCCCGCCATAGAACTTTCACAAACAGAAAGGAGGTTTGGGATGACGATCCTCAGAGTAGTGGGGGTCTTAGCAGCTCTGCTCGTCCTCGCGTTGGGGCCGCTGTACGCTCAGGAAGCGCGCGGAACGATTTTGGGGCGGGTGACCGATCCAACGAACGCCGTGGTGGCCGGGGCCACAGTGGAGGTCACGAACACGGAAATGGGCGTGCGCCAGGTGTCCACGACGAATGTGAGCGGGGACTTTCTGGTTCCGTTTCTGATTCCCGGGACATATACAGTGAAGGTGGAAAGTCCTGGCTTCAAGACCTACACGCGGACCGGACTCGTGCTGCGGGTCAACGATCAACTGGCGGTGAACGTTCAGCTCGAACTTGGCCAGCCGACGCAGACGGTGGAGGTGAGCGCGGTCTCGCCCATGCTGGACACCTCGACGGCTTCCATGGGTCAGGTGGTGGAGAGCCGGACGATTCTGGAGCTTCCGTTGAAGGACGGGATGGTGCTGACGCTGGCGACGCTGGCTCCGGGCGTCATCTTCACGCCGGAATCGGCTGGGTATGTGCGGCCTTTCGATACCGCTTCTCCTTCCACAATGACGATTGACGGCACGCGCTCGGGCAGCAACCAGTTCATGGTGGACGGCGCGCCGAACATGCAGGGGACGCAAGTGGCGTATTCGCCTCCGCCGGGCGTGGTGGATGAGTTCAAAGTGCAGGGGGTGACTTTTGACGCGGCGGCAGGCTTCTTCGGGGGCGCGGCGATCAACATGAGCCTGAAATCCGGGACGAACAACGTGCATGGTCAGATCTATTACTTCATGCAGAATCCGGTCCTGAACGCCGACAAGTTTTTCCGGCTGGCGGCCGGCAAGCCGCAGTTCCGCCTGTACCGGTGGGGCGGCAGCATCAGCGGTCCGGTGGTGATTCCGTCGATGTACGACGGCCGCAACAAGACCTTCTTCATGTACGGCTACGAGGGCATTTGGAGCTTCGATCCTTCGCCATGGGTGGTGGAAGCGGTGCCCACCGCTGCGCAGCGCGCGGGCAATCTCTCCGATCTGCTGGCTTTGGGGAGCCGCTACCAGATCTACGATCCGTTTTCGATTCAACCGGCCGGAAGCGGGCGGTTCAGCCGCCAGCCCGTGCCCGGCAACATCATTCCACCGAACCTGATTCATCCCGTTGCCAAGAGCATCGTGGCGTTGTGGGACATGCCGAACCGGGCCGGAACGGCGGATGGCACCAACAACTACACGAAAGGCAAGAACGCGCAGGACACCTACTGGAACCACATCGTGCGCATCGACCACAACCTCTCGCAGAAGCAGCGGTTTTACGTCCGGACCAACTTCACAGACCTCCAGCGGCCCGAGAACATCCGCCACAACAACGCCGTGGGCGACAACTTCTACCGCTACAACCGGGGCTTTGCGTTTGACGACGTGTACGTGATTTCGCCTCGGTTCTTTCTGAACACGCGCTACACTCTGACGCGGTTCATTACAGGCTATCAGCCCTACCAGATGGGCTGGGATCTGGCCAAGATGGGCTTCTCGCCCAGCTTCATCAGCCAGATTAACAAGGTGGATCCGCGCCGGCTTAAGCTGCCCAACATTTCCGTGAGCGGCTACTCCAGCCTGGGCGGGGTCAATAGCCGGAACAACACGGCGACCGATATTCATGAAGCCGCAGGCAACGCCACCACAATTCTGGGTCCGCACACCCTGCGGTACGGGCTTGCGTACCGGGTTTATCGGCGGAACACCTTCGACTTCGGCAGTTCTTCCGGAGCTCTCAGTTTTGACACCACCTGGACACGCGGGCCACTGGACAACTCCACCTCCGCGCCGATGGGGCAGAGCTTGGCGGCGCTGCTCTACGGATTGCCGGGCGGCAGTTTCCCCATCAACGACTCTTACGCCGAGCAGTCGACCGTGCCCGCCTGGTTTGTTCAAAACGACTGGAAGGTGAACCAGAAGCTGACGCTCAGCCTGGGGATCCGTTACGAGCGGCCTTCGCCGGTGACCGAGCGGTTCAACCGCAGCATCCGGACCTTCGATCCCAGCGTGCCCAGCCCGATCGACACGCAGGCGCGGCAGAACTATGCGGCGAATCCAATCCCGGAAGTTCCGGTGAGCGCTTTCCGCGCCATGGGAGGTTTGACGTTCGCGGGCGTTGGCGGCCAGCCGAGGACGCTGTGGAAGACCAACCAGAATCTGTTCATGCCGCGGTTCGGTTTCGCCTACACGCTGACGAAGAACACGGTGCTGCGCGGAGGTTACGGCATCTTCTTCGATGCCCTCGGAGTGACCAACGTCCATGTGAACCAGACGGGTTACAGCCGGTCCACGAGCGTGGTGCTCTCTCGCGACAACGGTCTGACTTATATCGCGGACTTGGCCAATCCTTTCCCGGAGGGCTTGTTATATCCGTTGGGGGCCTCCGGCGGGTTGAGCACGAACCTAGGACAGGGAATCAGCTTCTTTGACGAAAACACGACCTCCTCCTACATGCAGCGGTGGCAGTTCGCCGTGCAGCGGCAGATCCGGGACAACCATCTGCTGGAAGTGTCCTATGTTGCCAACCGGGGGACGCGCATGCTGGTTTCTCGCGATCTGAATCCGGTTCCGCGCCAGTACTTGAGCACGCTGCCTTACCGCGACCAGCCCACGATCAATTTCCTGAGCGCGGCGGTGCCCAATCCGTTCTACCCGATGCTGCCGGGCACCGGACTGGCGGGCACTACGACGAGCCGCTCGCAATTGCTGAGGCCGTACCCGCACTTCACCGGCGTGAGCACGAACCAGAATCTGGGATACTCCTGGTATCACTCTTTGCAGGTCCGTTTCGAGCGGCGGTTTTCAGCGGGGCTGAGCGGGAATGTGTCCTACACCTGGTCCAAGATGATGGAGGCCATCGGCTACCTGAATTCCACGGACCCCTGGTTAGAGGAGGTCATCTCGAGCCAGGACCGGCCGCACCGCCTGGCTGTGACCTGGATTTACGAGCTGCCCTTCGGAAGGGGGAAACGCTGGGGCAACAGCGGCCCGGCGCTGGTCCGGCAGACGATCGGCGGCTGGCAGGTGCAGGGGATTTACACCTATCAGAGCGGTCCGCCGCTGGGCTTCGGCAACGCAATCATTTACGCCAGCTTGAAGGAGATCCCGCTGCCCGGCAGCCAGCGCACGCCCGCGCGCTGGTTCAACACCAGCGTCTTCGAGCGGGACACGGCCAAGCAGCTCGCTTCGAACATTCGCACGATGAGTTCCCGGTTCGGCGGCATCCGCGGAGATGAGCCGAACAACTGGGATCTGTCGGTGCTGAAGAACACGCAGGTCCGCGAGGGCTGGCAGTTGCAGTTCCGGGCGGAGGCGATCAACGCCCTGAACCATCCGCAGCTCACGGCGCCCAACACGACGCCCACGAGCACTGCTTTCGGCCAAGTCACGGGCGAGTTCGCCTGGCCGCGGGTGGTGCAATTCGGGCTCAAAGTGCTGTTCTGAGCCATTGTGCCGGCGGGCGGGAGACCGCTCCCGCCTGCCGAAGGTCGGAGGCGGCGTGACGCGGTCTGCGCGTCTGGTCTGATGGCCGGACCGTTCGGTGCGAACGGCGGATGCGCCGCCAGTCTCAACCCGCCCGCTCTGGGCTTTGCGGCGTGGCGCGCCTGCCGCCACGCGCCTCCGTGCTGTTACAATGATTTCTTCAAACAAGCCTGAACCAAAAACCGGAGCCTGATTGTGAAATTCTGGAGCCGCATTCTTCGCCTTTATTCGCTCGCCTTCCATGTGCTGTTCGTGCTGGTCATCCTGGCCATGGCGCTGATCGTTATGCTGAGCCGTCCTTCGACGGTGAACTTCTATTTGCTGCCGTGGGAGGGAGGCGCGCTGATCTACGGGCTGATTGTTCTGGCGCTCATTGGGGCGGTGATTCTGCTGTTTGCCCGGCGCGGCCAGTTGAATGGCGCTTTTGTGGCCTGGAGCGTCCTGGTGGCAGCCCTGATCATCCGGTACTATTTCTTCTCGCCTTACCGCTTCACTCCCGGCAGCGGCGAGGTGCTCCTGGCGCTGGCGGTGATCCTAGCCGCGGCGCTGGCTGCCGTGGGAGCCTACATGAAGGAGCCCAAGTATCCGGGCTAAGTGAATCCCCGCCCCCGCGGTAGCATTTCCTCCGGCGGTGGGGGACAATCGTCTTTAGAACGCGGCAACCCGGCGGCGGTTGGTTGCGTCTGAGGGGGCGTATGAGACTTTTGCTCGTGCTGGCGGTGGCGGCGCCGCTGGCGGCGCAAAGCCACTATCCGAAACATAACTTTACGATCGGCGCAGGCATTGGATTGCCGGGCGCGCAACTCACGCCGGCCTTCGCCAATAGCGGCGGTTTTTCCGTGAGCTACGGCTACCGGTTCCAGCGCAACCTACAGGCGGACTTCGGGCTGGACACGCTGTTCGGCGCGGCGGGAGTGAGGGATTACCTGGCGACCCAACTGGGCTATCTACGGATCCGGGATTTTCAATACCTAATGCCATTTGGGGGGCGGGCGATTCTGCCCCTGGCCGAGGGCAGGGTGCTGCTGTCGGCGGGTGGAGGCGGCGCCTACATGCGGTATTCAGAACGCCTGAAGCAGCCCAGCTCCTATTTCCGCGTCGAGTGTCCCGACTGCGGATCGCGAAGCGGCTGGGGAACCTACGCGCTGGGCGGGGTCAGCTTCGCGCTGGACCGGTTTCAAGTGTTCCGGATTGGATTCACGGCCAAGGCTTACCGCGGACACACGGATGGGGACGCGCTGGGCGCGGTGCCCGCGGTGGAAACGCTGGACCGCTGGCTGAACCTGTTCGGGAATTTCAGCATTCACTTCTGAAGGCGGCGGGGCGGGGCAGCAGTCCGGGGAGGCCGGAAGCAGGTCCGCTGCGCGCCCCAAAGTACCGATGGTTGCCCGTTCGGGAGGCCATTCCGAGATCTTCTCCCGCGTGATAGCATGAGCAGACGCGCGCCGGTGCAGGGAGCGTTGGCCGATCCCGGCATCGCGCTGCGCGGAAGGGAAGGCAGGCTCATGTACACTCGCAGGGATCTATTGAAAATTGCGCTGGCGGCGCCGGCGGGCGCCTGGCTGGCGCGGTACGAAGCCCTGGCGGCCCCGCTGCGGGGCGAGGTGAAGATCACCGCCGTCAAGGCGCTGCAATTGGACTATCAGGGCGACGGATGCCTGGTGCGCATTGAGACGGACGCCGGGGTCACAGGCTACGGGGAGACCGGCGTGGATGTGGCGACGGCGCGGGCGCGGATACCGCGGCTGCGGCTGGAAGGCGCCGACCCGCTAGCCATCGAACGGCTGTTTCTGTCGATGACCGGGGCGATTCACCCCTTTCTGCCGATCATCCCGCTCGTCAGCGGCATCGATATCGCGCTGTGGGACTTGGCCGGTAAGCTGCTGGGGCAGCCAGTCTATAAGCTGCTTGGCGGCCCGTTGCGCGATGCCGTGCCGATGTACTCCCACGGGGATGCGCTCAAGGACATGAACAGCTTGGAAAGCTGCCGCGAGTGGGCCAAGATGATGCGCGAGCAGCCGGAAGGCTTCACAACATTCAAGCTGGAGCCCACGCAGGCGCTGCGTGGCGAGCGGGCGGGTCCGGTGGTGACCACCGCCCAGTTGGCCAAGATCGCGCGAGGTTTCGCCAACGTGAGAGAAGCGGTGGGCGACGACATCGACATCGGAGTCCACTGCCACAATCAGTGGGACACGCCAAGTTCCATCGCGATTGCGCGGGTGACCGAGCCGATGCGACCGCTGTTCGTGGAGGATCCCCTGAGCAGCGTCGAATACTCGGAGGCGTGGCTGGCGATCAAGCAAGGGACGCGGACGCCCATCATGACCGGAGAGAAGCTGGAGCTGGTGAAGCAGTTCAAGCCGTTCATCGACAACCACGCGGTAGACATCATCCACCCGGATGTGTCGTTCGCGGGGGGCATTACCGGCTGCCGCAAGATCGCCGATTACGCGCACTTCCACCGCATTCCGATGGCGCTGCACAACATCGGCACGCTGGTGCGGACTTACGCTTCGGTGCACCTGGCGGCTTCGATTCCCAACTTCTACCGCTCCGAGTGCAGGCTGGGGCGGCCGGGGCGCATCTACGAGAAGATGGCGCTGGGCGAGCCGCCGGTCATCAAGAACTCGCAGTTCCAGCTTCCGCGAGGGCCGGGTTTGGGTTTGGAGATCGACCCGGCGCACATGCGGGAGCACACGCCCAAGGGCCAGGATTGGGCATAACAGGGCGGCTGCGCCGGCGTGGCGAAAAGGCGCGGATTCCACCCGGATTCGCACTGGGGAGAAGCCTCCCCGGGAGGAGACGGCTGGCGTTCATAGCTACCGGCGGGGTTTCCACTTGATGTTGCAGCCGAGGCTCGGCTTCTGGTTCGGATTCACGGGCTGATCCGCCAGCACCGCATCGATGGCCGCGCGGAGATCGCGCCCCGTTACCGGGATGCTGTTGCCGGGGCGGCTGCCGTCGAGCTGTCCGCGGTAGACGAGCTTGCGGCCGGCGTCAAATAGGAAGAAGTCCGGGGTGCAGGCGGCGTCATAGGCGCGGGCCACATCCTGGCTTTCGTCATATAGGAACGGGAAGCGGAAACCGAGCTCGAGGGCCATCTGTTCGAGGCTCTCGGGCGAGTCCTCGGGGTAGGCCTCGGCGTCGTTGGATGAGATGGCGACGATGCCGACGGATTTGTCCGCATAGTCCACGCCGAGCTTGGCCAGCTCCTGCCTAACGTGTACCACATAGGGACAGTGACGGCAGATGAACATCACCAGGAGAGCCTTCTTGCCGGCGAAATCGGCGAGCGAGACGCTCCGGCCGGATACCACATCGGGCAGGCTGAAATCGGGGGCCGGCGTGCCCAGCGCCAGCATGGTGGATTCGGTAGCAGCCATGGAACGGTGTCCTCCTCAATAACTAAAGGGATAAGGCCCGGAAACCGCCGCGTCAGACGGAATCCTCTGCCCAGCCATCTAACGGACGAATTTTACCATAGGCGTTTTGGCTGAATGGCGGCAGGTAAAGGGCGCCGAGGCCGATAGGAACGTCGGCCGCAGGCCTGGAGGCCTGCCCCACATCAAAATGCCTGACTCACAAAAGGAGGCTTGCCCTACTGAGGGCAGAGTGTGGGCAGGGTAGGAACGCAGGCCGGCAGCCTGCGGCATGGGTTGGCGGAGTTGGGGCGTGGGGTGGGTTCCGACTCTGCGGGTTGGTGGGGATTCTTGGCTGGGTTTGCTGGTTGGTTGGTTTTCGTGGGCTGTTCTTGCTGCTTTTCTACTCCTTGCTGCGCTGGTTACTGGTTTCGGTTGCCTCTTTGTTTTGTATAAGTTGGGAGGCCTCCCCCGCCTGCTCACCCCCGGCGGCCGGCTTCAGGGACCGGAGCTCACCCCCATCCGGTGAGGGCTGTGGCTGTGGGCGTCGGCGCTGTTGCCCGGGACTTGCGCC
>Ga0101944_10000923_pt1 | contig 73481 bp, 67 predicted proteins | sample DewCreD2012metaG_FD_75245 | JGI IMG/M metagenome (GOLD analysis project Ga0101944, IMG submission 75245) | Hot spring sediment bacterial and archeal communities from British Columbia, Canada, to study Microbial Dark Matter (Phase II) - Dewar... ... | reverse complement strand
AGTGGAAGCCGCGTTCCCGCTCAAAGCCACAAGCCGCAAGCGATAGATTCGGCTCTCCAACGTGTCCTCGAAGCCGTAGGATGGCTGGCTATTTCGCGGACTTGTTGCGGGCGTTTTTCGATGCTGAGACACGCGCTCGTTCGGGGACAACTCATTCGTGAACGAAACCCCAAAAAACTAAGTTGTTTTGCGGCAATGACTTGCAAACTCTTGACGAGGTGGGGGGTAGTCATGGCAATTCGGAGAGACAGAGAGAAAACGGGGGAGAAACGGGCAAAATGTGCTCCGCGACGGCGGATCGAGTCCGGGGGCGCGTCAAGGTCACGCTCGCGGCCACATGCGCAAGTTATTGCGGAATAAGGGCTTGATTCGCAGGGTCTGGGAGGGACCCTTCCCGCCTCCGAGGAGGCGAGAAATTCAGAGGGAAAAAGAAAATGGTGGAGGAAACGCAACTGATTGCATGAAGTCTCCGGTCTCTCGGAAAAGCAGGCCAATCAATTGTGCCCGGATGAGGGAATAGGTCTACTTCATCAGCCTGACACAACCAGCATCTCATCGGGTCTGATCGGCGCCGTAGTCCCGCTGGAACGGGAGTCCCGGCATTCATTCTGATCTATCTGATGTTGACCACGAACTCCCCGCTGCGCGCCACACATGAACCGTTCTTCACAATAAAGCATTCTACCCAATGCATTCCCGAATAGAGAGTGCTCTCTTCGTGGTCACGTCCTTCTTCCTCTCGAAGGCCAGGATAGAAGTCGCCTCTGAGGCAACCGGCACGTTCCGCCTCTCCTCCAGTATTGACGACCTGCCAATGCACCGTATACGGTCGCAGCGTGTTGGTCTTCGCCTTGAAACGCAGGTCCACGTGCTTAGGCAATGGGGTTCCATCGCTCTCAAAGCGTATCCAACGGCCATCTTGTTTGTAATGACCCACTACGCGCACATCGTTTACAATCTGTACCGGCCACTGCGGCGGCAACCTGTGTTCGACGTTAAATTTCGATGGCAACCCCATGATAAACGAAGCCAGCGAGCCGACAGGAACCGTCTTAGGAGTTCTCTTCTCGAATTTCTCCCAAGCCTCGTTGATAACACGTTCCCCAAGACGCTCCCCAAGAAGCTGTATCAGACCGTCCTTGTTTGGCATTCGCAGGGTCGCATCAAGGTCATCCTTGACCACGCGCACCCATCCGAAAAAGGCCTTTGCCCGTGCATGCTCGTCTTCATGCCAACGGTCAGCGAAGTTCTCTGCTGGATTGACGGGGTTCTGTATCTCCCAAGTGCCGTCGTCTCTGCGTCGGATCAACTCGCGTTGCGCTACCGCCTCATGCAGTAGGGCGAAGCGATTCTCAACAAGCGAAGCGTACTGGGATAGTCTGTTTACGATGTTCTGCAGCGCTATCAAAACATCGTTTTCACCTTCATACAGGCGTGCGCTCAAGGTTGTAATAATCATCGAGATAGGCTTGTATCTTGGACTCCAAACCCGGTCACTCGGGGGATCGTTACCAAATCGGATATCGCGATGCCTCTTGAGAATCTGAATCGCGCGTTGAAGAGGAGTACGCACCAACTGGTCTGGGACACTCTGGACGCTTTCATAGAGCGGCTGCATACCCCGCGGAGATCGGGCGGTTTCAAGGATAATCTGCTTTTGTCTTACCGCAAACTGAGCGAAGGTCGTGTTGCGCTCGTAGAACCAGTTAGCGTAGCCGTGAGGATTTCCAGAACGCCATTCATACTGAGGGGGCCGCCTATCGTCCTTGTGAGTAAGCGCGATAGTCGTCCTTGTGAATTCGTCTCGGGTATCCGGGTTGCCAGGGTTTACGCGAGTAATCTCGGCACCTTGGCCCCGGTCTGGAACACACGGAAGGACATCGATGTGAAAACCGACTCCATCCTTCTCGGCGTATTCCACGGTCCAGCAGCGCTTTCCTTCGTCGTCAAGCATACGGCTATACACGCCATCCGACTGAAGGCGCTTCCCCACCATGAGTTTGACTGCCTGTGGCCCGAGTTGTGTACTTTGTGTCTCTCTGTATTGAAGCTCGCAAACAAGATCGACGTCATAAGCCGATCCTTCACAATCGCGCAAGGGCTTTACAACGGTACCCAGGCGGATAGAACCTTGGGGATAGATTTCGGGCTTGGCAATACTGCCCGGATAGGCCCCGTCTTGGTAGCCGTTCTCAAGACACCTGCCGACCGCGCCGTAGCTCTGCTTTGCTTGTTCGTAATCACTGGGAGAAATGTCCAGGGACTTCGCTACGAGTCGAAGTACTTCGTTCAGTTGATGTTCACGTTCAGTTAGCATGAATCCCCCATCGGTATCCCTCTCAGGAAAGCTTTTATTGTCTCGGCATTGTGTGTAAAGTCCCGGTCAGCACGCGAAACCAAGTTTAGGTATTCATCGTGATCGTCAAGCGGCAGGTGGCTGTCGGATTCGAAGTTCAGTCGCAGAATCTGTTCCGGGCGAAGCAGAAGGCCAAGCATGTTGTTGGCGTTCTGAGCCTGCAAGTTAAGCAACATGTCGATGAACCTGCCGCGCCCCCATCTGGAGGCAAAACCCCATCCCTGCAACTTGGAAAGACCGCGCACATTCTGTGTATAGAACCGACGTGCCGTACCAGTGCCGAGAGATAGGACACGGAGATCTTCGATATCCTGTCCGAGACGACGTTTTGCATCGATCACCGCGACGAAAGCCGGACTGTTCGCCCACAGGCCTCCGTCTGCCAAGAGATACTTGTTATCGACGGTCTGCGGGTCAAAATACGTTGGCGCAGCACATGACGCTAATACAGCATCTCGCACCAGGACGTTCTTGTCCCGTAGGAATTCCTTGTCATAAGCAGACTTGAATACATGGACGCAGCCATTTCCAATATCGGTGGCTGGCAGAATAAGCGGGGTTTCGATTTCTTCAAATGTTTTTTCGCCAATGACTTCCTGGATGAGCTTGGCAAGATGTTGCGCTCGATAACGACTTCCCAAGAGCCCCAAACGACAGAGTCTACGTCGTGTGAAGATTTGCTTGCCATGCTTCTCGTAAAGATTCGCGATGTCAGTTGCCGTTACGCCGCAAGCAAGTCCCGCAGCTATGATCGCCCCCGTACTCGTTCCGGCCATGAGATCGAACGACTTACTCCAATCGGTATGGAACTCCTCTTCCATGCGTCTCAGAATGTGCGCGGCGTAGACCCCCCGGAATCCGCCACCGTCAATTGAAAGAATATGGAACGTGCCGCTCATGTGTGATCCTCCACTTCTCTCGCATTCAGGAATTGAGCAGAGCAAATCTCTCCAAATGGCGTGATGGTGTATGTTTCCATGTGCGAAGGTTTAATCCTCCAGCGCCTTGAAGACTGCGTCGGGGGCGTCTTTGTAGAATTCGATGTTGACCTTGGTCCACAGGTCATCTGGCAGGTCATTGAGTTGGCGGCGGGCGGAGACGGGCATCAGGAGCGTCTGTGCCTGTTTATCCACGGCGAGTTCGGCGATGCGGACGGCAGCAGGCAACATTTCGACCGAACCACCCAGATTCAAGGCGCCCACGATAATGGCGCCGCCGCGTGTGTTGCGGCCCAGAAGCGCCCCGCAGAACGCGACAACCACCGGAAGCCCCAGACCGACTCCTGTTTTGTCCGCGTCAATCGGGCGCATCTGGATAGAAAACTCCTCTTCGCGCGGGTTTCGGTCGCCAACAAGCTCTTTTGCGCGAATGTAGAGGTTCTGCTCGCCCACTTTGACGCTTTCGCGAAAGGCCGGCGGCGTGGGCTGATTCAGGATTCTTACCCCACTGCCTGGCCCGCATGTCACCTCAAGCCGATAGAGGCCCGGTCCGGTTTCCGGTGAACCTGGGCTGACCGCCCAAACCTGTCCAGGAGGCAACGGGTCGCTTTCGATGGCCTCATCGCTGTGAAGCTCGGGCGTTGACACGAACTGTTCCATACCGTCCGGTCCCATGATGTAGCTGAAATGGGTGTTACGAAACTCGCTCTTGAACACACGCTTCTGCTGTTCCTTAACACGTCGACGCGCTTCGAGAGCGAGGCGAATCATCCATTCGAGGTCTTCATCTGCAATAGACTGGCCGGGATCGGGATAGAGGAGCTTGAGGAGGCCGCTCACGGTCTTGTTAACTGCTTCGATATCGCGCCCGCTGAGAGCGCCCCCGAGATGCACCCGGCCTTGCAGCGCCGACAGTCTGTTTCCCGGCCTCAGACGGCTCCAACATTCGCTGAGAAAATCGCTGACGAGTCCGAAGTGATCGGTGAAGTGCTCCCTGGCGCTGAGCTTTGGAAAGTCCCAGCCGGGAGCAAAGGCATGAATGCGGTCCATAAAAGCAGTGTCATTCCGCATCTCGGGCGGCATTGGACTTAGGAGGTGCCCAATCTTCTGCTGTTGCTCGACGTCTACCTCAAAGTTGCCCACCATTACGATGGCGCCGTCTGCGCGGATATTATCCTTCCCGCGGCTGAATTGGCCCGACGCCATGTACCCCTTCAGGATGTTGACGCCGTCCTTCTGGTCGAAGGAGATACCCCCTACCTCATCAAAGCAAACCACGTCGTATTGGCAGACAAGACCGCGCTGGCCGTTCGCCATATTCACAAACATCCTCGCGACGGTGGCTTTGCCGCCGGAAATGAGATGGGCGTAAGGGGATATCTGCTGGAAGAGGTGGCTCTTACCTGTACCGCGCGGCCCCAATTCCACCAGATTGTAATTGGGCTCCACGAAGGCAACCATCCTGAGCAGTGCCACACGTTTTGCACGCTCGTCCAAGGCTCCTGGTTCGAGGCCTATGGAGCGAAGCAGAAGGTCAATCCATTCCTTCGTGGTGAAATTTCGACGCCCCTTGGCGAAAATGTCCAGAGCATCCGCTTTTGAAAGCTGTATCGGACGCAGCCCGTCGATGCCGAATGGCCGGCCTGCATTCTGCTGCGCAATGATGGCGTCATAGCTGATCGACACTTCGGCGTAGAAACCGTCCGTCAACATACGCTCGTTTTCGCGCACCATCTCATCCGAAATGCGGACGTCTCTCAGCGCAAGGCTCGGCAATTCGGCCACATAGCAGTCATTCTTCGCGTCGAGCCTGGCCTTCACGATGTCGATGATTCGAACCTGGCCCTGTTCTTTGGCGCGCGCCTTAAAGAGCTCCTCCTCGCCCGTGCGCACGGTTCTGTCCTTGAGTTGTTTCTCGACAATCTCAAGCCCTTCGAGTATCTCCGCTTCGTTTACCGAAGCACAGTAACGGCCCAGGAGGAATTCGACCACGTAGGTCGGCACGGGATACTGCCGCGAATACTTCCGCACCAAGTCCTTGCGCACGAGGTAGCCGTCGAAAGCCGAGGCCGCCAGGGTGTCTAGATGATCCAGTTCGATTGCCATTATTCTTCTCCAACCTGAGTCGGTTTCTGATCTACCACCTGCCCGGCCGCATCCAGCAGCACCACGATAGCGGCGGCGCCTTCGTGGCGGTCGTCTTCCACCGCAAGACTTATCTCGCCGCTTTCCTCGATATCTTTCGCCGATACGACAATGCTGGAATTGGGTTTGCGCGCGTGCAGCCGCAAATCCGCTTTCACACCCGGCGCGTTCGTAGTCACCGTTACCCGGCACCGCATGCCGCGCCAGCGTATGGCTTCAATCTTCGCCTTTACCGATTCCGTACCCCGTTCCACCAGGAGATCCGGAACCACACATTCCTGCGGGCTTACACCGCCATGGGCGTATTCCATCCCAGCGTAGAAGGAGCCAATTCCCGGCGGGGACACAATCTGTACCTGGGGATTCCAATGCCACGGGAAAACCGGGAATCCTTTTGGAATCTCTCCCTGGGCCACGGCGCACCGCGCCCATTTTGTTTCCGTCAGGTAAGTCGGCAATTCGACCTTGGGCAATCCGCCAGGCGTCAGTAGCCAGCCGTGGTCCGTAACCACCCGGACGCGTCTCCATCCACCGGCAAGCAAAGCGGCAACGCGGTCTGCGAGGCTTTCCACCTCTGCCGTGATCTGTTTGGCCAGCCCGGCTCCGAGCGCATGCCCTTGGCTGTCCAACTTACCCATTTCCGTCCAGCCGCCCTGTTGCGAACCGGAAGGAATGGTGACTTCATCTTCTTCAAGTACCTCAATCCCCTGTCGCGCCATTTCGTCGCGGAGCCGTTGCGCGTTCGACGGTTTGCCCGCCGCCCCCAGTGAAGGCGTGAGGTCGCCATATTCCGGCGTTTCTTCACAAGCCATGTGCGCCGGCGAGGCTATTGGCTTCGCTGTTGGCGTTACGCTCGGTACCGGCGCCAGGCGGTGCGTCAGCCGCACGCGCAACCCGCGCGTTTCGAGGACTTCGTGAAGACGGCCAGCGACATCAAAGCGTAGGCCGTCCGCAAAAATGATGCACGTATCCGCCTGGGGCATCACACCAACCGCCGCCTTACGAAACTCCCCAGCCGTTTTGGCTGCCAATTCCTGGAAATGGCGCGCAGACTGTTCCAGCCAGGGAGTGTACACCGCTCCTAACACGCCCTTGAGCAGGGCCGCATCCGCCGTTGCCTTTACTTGCTCCAAGGCATCCATCGCCGCCCGGTCACAACGCCAGCCTTCGGTGGCATAGGTCTCGACAAGGGCGCCGAGACTGTTGCCGCCGAGGGCTTTGCTCGCGAGCCGGGCAAGTCGCGTAAGCGGTTCCAGCAGCAACGCGAGCGGGCTTTCTCCAAGTCGAGCCCATACCCATCTGCGCCGCAGGCCGTGCGTTTCATCCAGTTTGAGTATCTGCGCGCAAGCCTTTGCGTGGGCAAGGTTCGCCACCTCGGCCAAGGCGTTTCGTAGGTTTCCCTCTTCGTCCGAGTTACGCGCTGGTTGACGCGCCACGTCGGCAAGAAGGTCGGTCGGGGAGGTATCGCGCAATACGTCCGCCACACCGGGGTAGAGTTGCGGCGCTTCGCAGAATCGCGCCCATAGGTCATTCCATGCCCCCTGGCTTTCGAACAGGCGTTCGCCCGCCCGGCGGAGGCCATCTTGCTCAGGATCGAAACCGAAATCGCGTTTGCACACGCTACGGAAGGTTTCCCAGCGTGCGCCGTCGCACCGGCTCTGAAATGCCGCCCCATCGCTCATCCATGACAACAAGTCGCGCGCGGGGTCGCCCACCATAAGCTTGTCGAAATCCTCGGCCTCCAAACGACGGCCGCGCAGGCTTGCGACCGGTTCCATCGCCAACACGGGAAGCGCCCGCATCATCGCCTCCTTCGTCCGCAGATCGGTGGCGAGATCCAAGTCCAATGCGTCCATTGACGTCAGAAAGGCCTCCACGGTCCAGTCGCGGCCATTGCGCTGGTGCCATACCGCGCCCCGGTACTGCAATTCGATAAGCGGCTGGAGTTCGCGCGGGCAGTCCCCGCCGGCGCGAAGGTGCTGCCTGCTTACGTTGGGCAGGTACACGATGGGGATGATGCCTTCCGGCAGCGTTACGTCGGGCAACGCTCGGTCAACAATACAACGGAGCCAAATGACCGGACCGGTGCGTCGTTCCGGGGCATACGGCCCCAGCACGAAAAGCTGCGGCAAGGCCACCTGAAGGGACGGAATCAGGGGCTGCCACTGGGAGTCGGCATCCGTCCAAAGCAGGGCGACGGGTGCATCCACGCCCTCCGGAACTCGTAACGCCGCGTCCATCGAGGTCCGCATGGCGTCAATCAGCGTATCTTGCGCATGGTTCATCAAAATACTTCATCCCCTTCAGATTCGGGCGGACCTATGGCAACAATGGCGATGTTGTGGATGGCCTCGCCAAGTCTTTTCATTTCAGCCCGCAGGGTTGATAGTCCGGTAAGAGGGAAGAGGGCCTGAATATCTGGAAAGTCGTATGGTCGACTTCTCCTGTCCTCGGCGTATCGGAAGCGATCAGACTTGGCGTCCACTTTATCGAAACGTTCCGCCCACTTGTGCAGGAGATCCAACTCCTTTCGGAGACTCGTCTCCTGGCCAATGGTGGTTGATTCGGCTTCTTCCGAAAAGTATCCATCAAGTGCTTGGTGAAGCTGGACCAGGCTATGCGGACTCTTAAGGTTCTTCAGGGTATCCTGGAGATTTGCCCCGGCAAGAAGAATCAGTTCCTTAATGCTCACCTCTATGAAATGCCGGTAGCAGAAGAGCATCGGGAAAATGAGCGTCTTCTCCGGGTCGCTCTCGATCAGTTGGCAAAGCACGTTTCCCGCTTGCCTATATGCGGAAGCCACTGTCCCCCAACGATCCATCGAGTAGAAGAACTCCTGCCCGTCCGGCGGCCCCGCAGGACCAAGTGATTGTATGGCCACCTGAAAGCGTCGCATGCTGTGCCTGGAGTCGTCCGGCGCCTCTGTGAGTCGCCACCCCATCCGAACCATTTCCGCCAGAGCGTCGTAAGGAAGGTGGCCAATCCCGTCATGTGAATCGATGGCATGCGAGAAATCCGCAACCAGATCGTCAAACACAGGCCGTTGTGTGTCCGGTAGCCCATCTCGTGCAAGTACGCGTCTATCTGGGGGCCGCTGCTTCATCAAACGCCTCCCTCGCGCCGTTGCCTGGCAGCTTGTTTGAAGGCGTTGGTATAGTGAACGTCGTTCCAACGGTTGCCGTCGAAGGTTTTGCCGCCGGTGAAGTCCTGCATTTTCTCGTCCCAGCCCCAGAACCAGGGGTAGTCTTCCTTCGCACGTTCAGGCTCTTTGCCGCGGTCCTTGTCCCATTTGATGCTCTTGGGCGTCGCTCGGAGGATGCAGGCGTACTTCGCCTTCGCATAGAGCGGTCGCGCCGTCATGAAAGGGCGGATATTCAGACGAACGCCATCGTTGATATCCGGGTCCCAACCGATGGCCTGTTCATGCAACGGCTTCCAGCGCACGAAGATATCGTAGGGCGGCTCGCCGTCCAGAATCTTCTTGAGTTCTTCCTGCAGGTGGAGCGCCGCGGCCAGGCGTGCGTCGGCGCCTTCCACGCCAGCCTGTTGATCACGGCGTTGCTGCGTAATCCAGTCGCCGAGGTAGGTGTAAATCAACTTCTCCAACGTGCGGCGGCCTTCGCCATTTGGCGCAGCCAGCCGGTGATAATTCACCAGCACGTTGAAGCCATCCCGGCGGCCGTCCCAGAGGTGCCAGACGAAAGGACGGTGGTGGAACAACGCGCTGTGCTGTTCGAAGAACTCGTCGAGTAGCCAATCCTCCAGCGTGGTCTTTTTCGAACTGGCGGCGGTCAACAGTTCGCGCTCTTTGCCGGCGCTCCACTCGGAGCCGAAAGCGGTTGCGAGCAGGGCGCGAAGTCTAGCGGCGGCGGGTGCCTCACCCTTGGTGGCGGAGAGGCACACGATACCATCTTCATCCGCTAGTCTTTCCAGACCATCCGGACCGAGCGCCGGGCAATCGGGAAAACTTGACCCGGTCTGGCGCGGCCACTGGTAGCCGAGCAACCGCGCCACGGCCACATGCAACGGCTGGTCTGAACCGGCAGGGTGGCCGTTGAAAACCCACTGTAGGGGATCACGGGAATTTGGCTTGGGAAGGCCGTCCGGATAAACTGCGGCGGCCACCCGTTTCCAGTGTTCAATGTCAAACGGTACTTTGAGGAACGAGCTCTCAGTTACCGAAAGCGCTTGGTCAACGGCTCTCACTGCACTCGGTAGATTATTATCAAGTAGAAATGTCAAAACCGGAATTCGATGTTCATCGGCAATGCTTGTGATTGCTCCCAACGTGCAGTCGAAAAGCCCGCCAAGATAAAGGCTCCTGTACAATTCACTCGTGACAGCAACGGCAACGCCGACTTTTCCCCATGCAGGTTGGCCACAAACTCGTGCTTGCGGTGAAGACGTCAGGATTCCACGGCCCTCTTGCCATCTGAGCGCGCTGTGACACCCAGAGACAAGATTACTGTTCGAAGGGGCCATTTGGTATGGTGCCCACGTTTGATTTGTGATGCATGGCAACTCCCAAGATCGTACGATGTATCTTCCTGTGTCTGCCGTCCCAATTCCTTGATTACACCTTGCATAGTGTGCGAGGCGGACTGTCGAAGCAGACTCCTCAAAACTAATGGTGGCATCAGGGTTCTTGAGTTGCTCTGATTGGACCAGAATCCTCGGCGTAGTCCGTGCGAGTCCTTCCGTTTTTTCACGGACACCCCTCTGAGTCAAAGCGTCGAAACCCGCAAACACGTGGTCATTGACAGGAACCGCACCACTAAAGATGCAGAGTGCAACATTGACAACAGCCCCACTGATTGTCTCAAAAGCACCGGTTCCCAGTCTCGCAATAACGTTGAACTCATTGTTGCGAAGCAAAATCTCGCGCATTCTGCTGTAACTATTGAGAAATAGCCAGTTTTGAGGTGTTACGCTGGCCACAGTCCCGCCGGGCGTACAGAGTTCAATACAACGCCGTAGGAAGAACGTGGCGAGGTCCTGTCTTGCATCCGGGTAGTGATGATCAGCGAAGTTGCGCAGTTTCTCCGACTGTTTGCCGCGAGCGATGTAAGGAACGTTGGTGACGATGAGATGGTAGTCCCGCGCGAGAAAGTCGGCAGCTTCCAGAAAACCTCTGGCTGCTACACCAATCTCACTCATTTCAACATCGGTCTCGCGTTCGAATCTGGCGAATGCCTTGTTGAGCAACTCACGCACGTCCATGGAAGTCATGCGGGCTTGAGCAAGAATCAGGTCCATGGATGGATTGAGTAGGCTACCCAGCGTGGGTGCGTCTTGGAATGTCTGATACAGCCAAGCCAGCACAAAGGTCAGATCGCGCTTCCCCTCAGCCAGCGCGAGCCATTGTTCCTTTGTGCAGCCAACGGCAAGCCCCGTACAGGCCACGTGAAGGCGCGGCAGGGGACGATATCCTGTCCCCTCGAACGTCCAGGCCGCCAGAGCAAGATTGAACGCGGCGATCTGGGTGCATCGCTGGTCGAGTTCGAGGCCGAAGAGGTTGTCGCGCAGCACCGCGTCGCACGCATCCCGGGCAGAGAGTCCTTCTTCAGCCATCCGCATAGCCGTCAGAATGGGCAGAGCAAAGACCAGGAAGTGCCCGGAACCGCAGCAGGGGTCGAGCACCTTGAGTTCGGCGGTCTTCGCCGGCCAATGCGAAAACGTTCCCGCCGCCGGCCGCCATGATCCATCTTCATCTTGAACAAACCGAAGGTATGTCCACCGCACATCGCCCACGGCACAGGCGGCGCGCAATTCATCTTCGCCCCTGGCATTCTTCACCAAGTCGGGATTCGCGGCCAGAGCTTTTCCCGCCCACCAGGCTCCGAGCGTGTTGTGGAGCAGGAACTCGACCATGTAATCCTCGGTGAAAAGCTGGGTGACCGCTGGGAGTTCCTCGGCGCCAATCTTCTTCTCGGACTTGTTGACGGCGTCCTTCTGCTCAGCTTGCCAGAACTGGTAGACCCAGCCGAGGCTGTCGTCGGCAAGGAAGACCTCGCGCGGAAGGCCTTTCAGGAGGTCTTCGAGTTCCGACCGGGACTCCGGTGGCAGGTTCAGTTCCAGCACGGGGTCGTCGGCACGGAAGATCTGCGGGAGCATGCGGACCGCGTAGCTGCTGGCAAGATCGAGCCAGTCCTGTCCCTGCGCGCGCGCCAACTCCCGGCAATCCTCCAGGGAGATGGCCACGCCATGCCCCGGTTCAATGAGCAGTTCGTTCTCGGCCAGAAACCGGGCGAAGAGCATGCGATGCCAGTGTTCATAGGCGCACTCGCCTACAAGCCGGTCAATGGACTGCGCGCCGCGTTTGTCATCGCGCAGGTCGCCCAGTTGCCGGCCGTGAGCGCGCAGGCGGTTGCGCAGTTGGCGCTGCCCAGGGGACATGCTCGGCCACGGCTCATGATAATGCACGGCCAATTGCTCGACGGCCTTCCGCGCTCCGGCTTCCGCAACGCGCCGCGCCTGCTTGACCGTGTTTTCGAGTCCACGCCGAAGTGTTCTATCCAAGCTCGCCATTAGGTTGTCCTTGCTCGCCGAGCACTTGTTCCGCCTCTGATTGTTCGTCCCGCAGGTGTGGAAAGACCTTTGGCAAGGTCTCACGAATAAGTGCGTCCACTTCCGTAAAATAGGGAATCGCATTTGCCTGGGCGTTGTGCCAAAGCGCCTCGCCGAGAAGCAGAGGCAATGATCGAATGGCAACGTCATCGTGTTCGATTTCACGTGTGCCGAAGTCCGCCCCGGTTACAGGTGTTGTCTGGTCGCCGAACATGGCCTGCATGTCGGCATGGAAGAAGGCGTTGCGAAATCTCTCCCGGAATGAATGGAGGTTTTTCTTAGTCTGCCGATCAATGAGTCCCGCTTTGCGCGCGGCATTGATGGTGTCGTTAAGATCCATCTGCATGTATTTCTGAACGGGGGCCGACAGGCTGTTTAGGAGACGGCTCAAAGGCTGGGCCTGCTCCTCGGGAGCATCGGTATTCGAGTACACGAGCGCCAGTTTTAGAAAGGCTTCCAGCAAGATGTTGGTCAGGCACACTGCGGCTTGCCAGTGTCCCTGGATGATACAAAAACATGCTTCGACGCGGAGCATCTCCAGTTCGGGCATGCCGTAGCCGGTAGAGAGTTGTCGTTCAACCTGGGCGAGGTTCTCGCGAGCCTTTCGACTCCACTCCACGTAGGCCGATTTGGTTTTCGCATCAAAGTCAGGGTGCTCTAACACAAAGCGCCCCAGGCTTTCATTGCGGAGGGCCATCGGCAGCGCCCAGTTTCCGAATTGACATTCTGTACTGTCCATGAAATCCATCATCTTGGTTTCTCTTTTGTCGTCATCAATCGACCAGTACCGGCCCGTGTTTCAGAGCGTCGAGAACGCGTTTCTTCTGCCGTTGCAGCCAGACCTCCACATCCGCGGCGGTCCGCAGCGTTGTCCGCTCGACCGAAACCGTCTGCACCTGCGGTTCAAGGTGCTTCGCGGCGCGTTGAATAGCGTGATTGACCCGCGTGGAAATGGCGTCCGCCTCAGCCCGCGCGGCCACAAGCGAATGGGTGTCGAGATGCGCCGCGAGCGCTTCGTCGGTCTGGATGGCGGGCGGCGCGGGTTCGCGGAGGCCGACCTCCTGAAGGATAGACTGCCGGATCGAGGCGTCCAATTGTTGCCAGACTTCGCTGGCGGCCAGGGCCGCCATGGCGTTCTGCCAGGCCTGGTCGTTCTCCGCATGGAGACGGTTCACTTCACCACGCAGCAGGTCGGCCAGCGCTTTGCGCAAGGGCGAGACGTGGTCCGTGGAATCCAGCAGCAGCCGCTGCTCGCGGATGGCCTCCATCTGTTCGATGTGGGGCGCGGCGCCATCGAGAGGCGCCGCGTGTTGCGCAAGCCGGACTACAAGTTCCCATACGGGCTGACGTTTTGCTTTGGTCTCCCCGAGGCGGGTCCAGGTTTCAATGCGCTGTTTTAGGTCTTCCGCCTTGTCCTTAATGGCCACGAGCTGCTCATTGCCCACGAGCCTTTCGATGTCTTTGACTTCGTTGAGGCCGGTTACAGCGGGCAAGGGCGGCTCACCACCGGAAGCCGCGCAGAGGTCGAGGAGCGCATGGAGGAACTCAGCGGCCTTAGCGGCTTCCTCGCCGCTTTTGCAGGCCACGGCGGCTTTCTGATAGAGGCCGCGAAGAAGCAGGCGGTCTTGCACGGACAACGTGGCTTGCTCGATGCGGAACTCGGACTTGGAAATCTTGTTCTGGTCAAGTTGGCCCGGCGCTACAGGCGCGCCATTCAGCGTGGCGTTGAGGTACTGCGAACGGTGTAGCGCAATGAGAGCGGCATCAATGGCATCTCGGGGCCACCCGAAGGGGCTGCCCTCCAGTTCTCTACGCACATCGCCGCCCGTCTTGCCCGCGCCAATGGCGGTGAGCACCTGCTGGCAAACCGGATGCTTTTCCGTGGCGTCAGTGTGGCCGGTGGGCTGGAACGGGTGTTCTGCGCCGTCGCGGGCGCGTTTAATGACGGTCGGCCAGGTGTTCGAGTCGGCTTCCTTGAAGCGCGGGAAAAGCCGCACGAGGCTGTCGCTTGCGGCATCGCGGAGCTTGTCGAGGAGTTCGATACTGAGCACTTCGTTGCCGCCGCCCTGGAAGACCTTGGCATTGCCGACGATTTGCCGGATGAGCGCGTCCCGTTCCGTGACGGCCCGGGCACGCCTGCTTTCCATGCTCTGACGGGCTTCCTGGCCTTCCGCCGAGGTGGGATTGCCTCGCGCGTCCAGAGTCTGCTGGGCTGCGTCCGCCTCGACGATAAGCCTGCGCAGGTCATCGGCTGACTGGCGGGGGATGAAAACGAAAATCGTGGGGTTGTTTGAACCGGCTACGCGCGCCGCTTCAACATGTTCTTTCTCCTGACATGACCAGCCGTCACGAATCCACACGGGGATGGACTGGCCGTCGCTGGACGGCGGTGTCTGGTCACGATGGACCGCCAGCGTGCGGGCGACTTTGGCCGCGCCCTGAAGCGTGCGCACCGAACGGACCACCTTGTCCACATCCGCATAAATCAACTGATCGCGCCGGAAAGAAATGGCGGCCTCATCGTTCCGAAGTTTGGCCTGCCGCTTACGGAATTCGCCGTCCCATTCACTTCCCTCGCGCGTCTGCAACCGGTATTCGTCGTCAACCTTGAGCAGTGCGCCCTTATCGGTGAGTGTTTCAAGAATTTCGCCCACCCCGGCGCGCAGTTTTCCGTTGTCCGCGGCGAGGTCGTCCACAAGCAGGTCGGCGATGTGTTCGCTCGATGCACGGACGCCAATGTCGCTGCTGTCATCCCGGCGGATCTTGCCGATGAGGAAGACCAGGCCGCTGACGCGGCGGGCGAGTGCGCCTTCCTCTTCACCAAGCTGGATGATGCGCTCGTTTATTTCGCGGAGCAATACGCCGGTGTTGATCATCTCGGGCGCCAGCGCTTCGTAGAGTTCGTCCGCGGGGACGACCGCGCCAAGAGATCTGTCGGAGAGCTTGGCCACGGCATCGTGGATAATGCGCAACTGTGAGCGAAGCTGGCTGTGTGTCCCGGCGGCATCAATCTGACGGAAACACTGTTCCCAGAACCGCCGCCGGACAGGCAGCAGCGGATAGTCTTCGGCGATGACTTGACGATCTTCCGTGCGCTCGGCAATGCGCGTGCCCTGGAGTTGGCGCGAGACTTCCCCTGCGTGGTCATCCAAAACCTTGCGCACATCAGAAACCGAGGAGGGCTTCTTCTGGAGCAGAACCTTGCGCGTCACGGTTTCCACTTCAGCATCCGAAAGGGGAACGCGAATGGTGAAGCGGTCGAGCATTTTCTGCAGAAGCGGCACGTCCGTTAGTGCGCTTTGGCCCGCACCGACCACCATGACATGGCTGTCCAATTGCTTCGAGACCGCTTCGGCCATCTCGGTGATTAGAACGGACCGGTCGCCGGATTCACCGATGAACTGCTGCACTTCGTCAAGCACCAGGATGGTGCAAGGCATGCGGCCGCCTCGGCCCGCGAGAAGTAGAGCCGTCTTTGCGGTACGAAGAAACTGCTCCGTTGTAATGTCGGTGGCCTGTGGCGGGAACTGTGCTTTGAGCACTTGCCGCGCTTCGGCTTCGGTATTGGCAAAGTTCGAGTCGCAAGCAATGACCGCCTTCGCAATAGGGCCGCTTACGTAGAGGTTGTTGAGTTCCCGGTCGAAGATCTTTCCAGCGGCTTCGACATCGGACCGCACACGATCAAAGTAACCTTGCCCATGAAGCCAAAGGCAGAATTGGGCTTGGGGGTATTGCGACGGGAGGCCGATAGCCTGAAGGAGTATGCCTAAGATCGTCAGGCGCACATTGTCCGTTGTTCCGCTCGGCAGTGCGCCCGCAGCCGCCAGCAGTCCGCCTGCGCGCTTTCCGGCCGTGTCGAGTTCGCGGAGCAATGCCACAAGGTCGTCTGGCATGGAGGGCACCAAACTACGGGCAGTCGCGCCATCGGGGAACTCGGTGTTCTGCCAGAGGTGGCCCAGCATCTTCAGGACGTGTGATTTGCCGCTTCCAAAGAATCCGCTGACCCAGGCAGCACGCTGGCTGGTGCGCCCAAGATCGTCCAGGAAAGAACGGATAATCTTTATGACGCCTTCGGCGTATTGCCCCTCGCACACGAAGGTGGAGAGTTCGCCACGCAGTTCCTCCAAGGCCCGCTCGCTTCGTGTATCGACGATGCGGGCCTGGCCCTGGTTGATGAGCCCGTGCTGTGCCGGGTCGCGTTGCAGGACATCTTTGATCTTCATACCCACGCTCCTTCGCTGTGCAAGGTGACCGGCACTGCCAGGTAATTCCAGCCGTCGCGCGCGTCCAATAGGCGGTAGTTGTTACCTTCGAGTTGTCCAGGAAACAAAAGAACAAGTCGCCCGCGTATATCGCCCTCGATGAGTTTCAAAACCTCAGAGACACGCGTGAACCCGAAGAGGGCTCCGAGTCCGAAAACGGCCACGACCGACTTTTCCGTGACCTCGGGTCGGAGGAGTGTCTCGCGTAGATAATCGGCAAGGAACGCAGGGAATTCTGCATCGAGTTTGAGTTGCAGGTCTTCAGGGGACTCGAAGTAGGCATCGCGGTATTCATCTCGCGCCATCCATCGGGAGAACGTATCCGAAACGTCAACCTCGAACCATTCGTGCCCGGCCTGGCGTGTGGCATTCTCGAAAGCCAGCTTGCGCGCCCGGAGCGTCCGTTCGAGCTCCTTGTCGTAGACGAGCATGACGACGCGTTGCGCGCCGGCGACGGTACGTTGCCACGGGGTGGCTATGTGTTTGGCGTACTTCTCTGCAAGTTCCTCGATGCGTGACATGGGCTATTCCCCCTGCGTGGGCTGCTCAAGCCGACAGAAGCCAATCTCAACGACGTCCGCCGCCATGCGTATGTCGATAAGCCCGAGGCGTTTGGCCTCAAGAGCAAGTTTCTGACCCAACGTGGGACTGCAATCCAACGTCGCAACCCATCCCGAAGCGAAGAGTTCCTTTCCGCGAAACCCAACTTGATAGGCCAGATAAAGAGCGAGTACAACGCTCGCCGGCGTTGGAGTGACGCGGCGGCGCCGCTTTAGGGCTCTGCCCTCAAGATGTCCACTCTGCGTCCATGAACTCGCGGCGTTGCGAACAACTTTGTCGAGGGTGCTGTCATTAAGGCGGTCGCCTGCCATTGAACGAATAGCCATTCGCATTGGCTCGCGCAGGAAATCGGCACCTGGTTCGAGTTGCACAACGGCATCAGCTGTTGCGGCGAATAAAGGGTCACGAGCGAGTGCGCAAAGCACCGCAAGCAAGGGACGACCCGCCACATCCCGATCCCACAGCCGTCTGAGTACGCGGAATAGGGGAACCGATAGGTCGAGACAGTAGAGTTCGCCGAGCCGCTGATTGCTCTGACGCCTAGTCACGGCAGTCGGCTTACCCAGGCAATTCTCTTCCACAATGGCGTGCGTGTAATCTTTGCGCATTGCCGTGGGGCCAACAGACGCCAACGCATTTTGAAGTTCGTCGAGCATCATTGTTCGCGTGGCGTGAGTACCTCTCTCGCCAAGACGAAAACCACACCGTTCGGCTGCAAGCGTTTCAATGCCTGCGGGAATCAGAGCAACAGATGACATCAAAGATCTCCTGTTGTCGGCAACTTTGCCGACAACATATAGCCTAACACATTCTAGTGCTCTTGTCAAGAGCCATGCTGAATGTCGGCGAATTTGCCGACATAATAGCAAATCCTGTCAATGGCAAATGGCTCTTGTTTGACCTTTTCGACCTGCATAAGTCATTTTTGACAAACTACTTGTGAATGTGCTCGCATTAAATAGAGGCGTTGCTTCTTGACCGACGCTATAGACTGGCGAGCGAAATATGGGAGCCCTCACTCCAGATGCACATCATTCATTGTGGCCAGGAGGCAATAGGCCGCATGCGTACCTTGCACGGTTCTATGGCGGATACATATACCCACGCAACTTTCTGCTTGCCGACCACGAAGACGGGGACGAGTAAGCGAGTGTAGAGGCTCTGGGCCCCAGGGCGACAGCCTTCCAAGCGGTCTAGGCGCGGGAGGCGTTCTTCGGGGTCATCGAAGGTCATGAGTTCCCCGCGAACAAGCCACCAGCCGCGCCGTGTGCGGCCTTTGGCGCGCGGGGCGGGGTATTGGGCCAATTCCGCCTCGAATCGCGCCTGTGCGGCCACGTCGGCGCACGGGTCGGCGGTCCCGTGGGCGAGGATGTCCGCCTCCGGCACTTGCAGCACCGGGAGGCCGCAGTCCATCTCGTAAAGCCGCCCGCGCACCACGGCCTCCTCGATGGAGATCGCCCCGGCGCAGAACCGCTCGTGGTTCCACATGCCGCGCTTCAGCGTCCCATAGACCAGAACCCGCAATAGGCCTGGTGTGTTCGGCTTCGCGTCCTCTTGGTTCGTCATTGCCCCGTCTCCTGTGGTTTCCTGACCCTCGCCTGCGCTGTGAACGAGAAGGTCCCCGCGTAGGGCGGGCACACGTTGGGCCGCTGAAACACGAGCAGCGTCATCGGTGGGACGATCATCTCCATCCATCCCCCCTCGCCCGCGAGCGCCTCGTCCAGATACGAACCGTCCGTGGCGTACAGGACAACCTGTCGCTGCCTGTGGCAGCGGAACTTGAGCGGCTTGTCGCCTTTCAGGAGGAGCACCGTGCCGGGTATCCGCCGTGAGGCGAACACTGCGGCCATCTGCCCGCGGCACAGCGCGAGGCGCTGTCGCAGGTAGGACACGTCCAGCGCGCCGCTCCTCGTCGCGCCGTTGACGATGCGGCATAGAATCTCGGTGTCCACCTCCGCTTCGCGCCGGTAGCGCAGCCGCCGGAACAGGTCTTCCGCATTCAGAATCGTTCCGTTGTGCGTGCCGATGACATCCCCGGCTAAGACGGGATGGTTGTTGGCGTTGTTCCGCTCGTCCCCGCACGTGCGCCAGCGTGCGTGCCCCATGAGGACGGTGACGCGGTCGTCCATCCCTGCGAGCAGCCGAGCATATCGCGCTTCCTTGACGAACCGCGACGCCGGCATAGGCTGCTTGAACAGTCCGTACTCGCCGTCCGTATTCACCCATGCCGCGCCCGTGGCATGCCGCCCGCGCGCTTCGCTGGCTATCAGCAGGCGCGTGAAGATATCGGCCAGACGATTAAGTTCCCGCCCGGTCCTCGGCTTCTCGCCAAGGATGACTCCCGCCAGCCCGCACATCAGCGTCCCCTCCGCTCGCCGACCGGCACGAAACCCCGGAACAGTCCCTCGGCGTATTGCTTCTTGTTGGCTTCGATCCACGCTGCCTCATCCTCGAAACCCATCTCGCGCGCGAGCCGCTGGACCATCGGGCGGTCCAACATGTTCGTGATGCCCGACCGCCGTATGCTGTCGATGACCCGGAACACCTTCTCAGGAATCGGCACCGGCGTTGGCCGTGCGGGCGGCGCGACCGGCTTCTCTTCGAGCACCTCCGCCAGCCCGTCTTCGAGCAACGCGGCCAGCAGCGACTCGGCCAGGGCTTCCGGGGTGTCCCCGGACACTGTCAACTCGATGCCCGCGAGCATCTTCGCGTTCCGGAGCACCATGTCCACGTAGCCCGTCACGCTCCCGTGGTCGGAGAACAACGCCGCGCCCTTCATGGCCATGACGACATCCAACGGTCGCTCGCCCGTAAACACCTCGCCGTCGCCTTCGAGCGGCTTTCCGTCCAGACTCGTGTTCCGCAGGAGAATCTTCATATGTCCGCTTCGCTTTCCTGTGCCTGCAGCCGCTCCTTGAAGTACGGCAACTCGCCCTCGTTCCTGGCGTCGCGTATCGTCCGCCCGGACCAGCGCACCCGCCAACCGGTCACCGTGGCGAGGCCGAGGTTCTCCGCGTTCGTGACCCGGTCCGCGCCCGTGAGGCGCGCGAACGCCTCGCCCCGGTTACAGACTGCCTTGAACAACGCCCGCCGCGTCCTGCGCGGGATGTACGCGAGCAGATAGCGCTCCGTGTCCCGCTCGAGAATCGCTTCCCAATACGTCCGCATGGTCAGCCCTCCACCAGGGGCGCCGCAGCCGTCTCGGATGACTGCGGTTTCGGTTGCGGCCTTCCCCGTTTGAAGGCCGCGTCGCCCGGCATCGCGCTCAGCAGGTGCTTGCGCGCCGTCTTGAACTCGTCCCCGATGAGGCCGAGGTGGAGCAGGAAGACCCGGAAGTCGTACTTGGCGCTCTCCGGCCGGAACTCGCGCTTCCGGCTCGACGCCGCGCGCCCGTTGAGTCCCTTGGCCGCCAGCGCCAGCACGAACTGCACGTAGGACTTGACCTTGCCCGCGTGCAGCGTGCCCTCGAACCACCGGAACTCGACCGTCCCGCGATACCAGACATTGTGGAAGTTCACGCCGTAGTAGCGGGTCGAATCGTAGTGCTGCGGGCAGGTGTTCCGCTGGCCGTACCAGATGCGATTCAACTGGTCCTTCGTGCAGGGCCGGTAGCGTTCGAGCCGCGCAATGAAGTCCGGGCTCATCGGCTTCGTGTAGCGGCTGAGCCGTTCCTGCCGGATGCCGAGCGCGGTGAGGATGAGCGGCTCCTGCTTGTACACCAGCTTCGCCAGCCGGGAAAGCGATCGCCCGTCGAAGGGGTCCGCGCCGACGTGGATGTGGATGGCCGTCGTGGCGTCCACGCGTGCGCCTGCCGCGCGCACCGCCCGAATCACCTGCTGCAGCGTCTCCATGTCCCCGTAGTTCAGAATCGGGGACACGATCTCCGCCCGCAGGTGTTCGGGCACGTTGTTGAGGGAGGCGTCCTTGACCACCTTCCAGACCCGGCCCTGGGTGTCCGTCACCTGCCACGGGTCGAAGGAGTACGGCGACCCCAGGTACCGCACCTCTCCGCCCACGGCGGTCTGGATGGCCCGGGCGACCGCCTCGCGCGTCCGTCCGACCGTCTCGATCTCGACCCCGTAACTCAACTCCCGCATGTCCATCCGGCTGTCTCCTTTCTTAACCTGTTCCGCATCAAGGGCTTACGCCTTGTTCTGAACACATTCACGCTTCTTCCGCGCCGGAAGTCAAGTCGAATCTTCGGCGTAAACCCTTGCGGCGAAAGGGCTTGGAAATGCGGACACCGGCGGTCCTTCCCCGTATTGGGGCCGGTCCGCCGGTGTTCGGGGCGAAATGCGGGTCTACGCGTCCGCCTGGGCCGCGTCGTGGGCGCGCTTGGCGTCCGCCTCCTCGCGGGCGATCTTCTGGAGCGCCGCGTGGAACTCGTCCGCCAGGCAGGGATGCAGGCCGAGGCAGTGCTCGATCATTTCGACCCGGAGATGCAGGTTCTGGAGCAGGTCGAGCGCATGATCGCGCAGGACCGCCTCGCGCTTTTCCTGCGGCGACGGGATGAACTCGACGAAGCCGCCGTTGCGTCTCGTAAGCATGACGTTCCCCTCCTCAACTCAGCGTTGCGCCGAGGCGGTGGATGCGCGCGTAGATGTTCGCCCAGCCCGCCCAGAACACCGCCATGTACCGGACCTTGTTTCCCGCGGGATTGGAGAACGTGTGCCTGTAGGTGTACTCCGTCCATTTCTGCGAGATGGGCCGCGTTTCGTCCAGCGTCATCGGTTCCCAGGAGGTCCCGCCGTCGTTCGAGGCGAACCAGGTGATCGTGGTGTGGCTCGGCACGTTCATCTCCGCATAGACCGTGGTCGATGCGACGCCCTGCGTCAGTTCGATCTGCCGCGTGACATACGCCGCGTTCCAGTCGTTGAGGTAGCCGACCATCGTCACGTTGCGGAAGTTGAGGACGGGCGACTCGTTCGGGAGCGTGGACGTCAGGCGCGCGCGGATGGTATGCCGGACGTTGTACCACGGCACCTTCTCCTCCTCGGCGGGCACCAGCACGTCCCACGAGTATCCGTCGTTCTGCGAGTACTCCCAGACGATGTTCGCGCCCTCCGGGATGACCGAGTACTCGTCGAGGTTGATCTCCGTGAACCCGTAGCCCGTGAGCGGCGTCGGCATGAACTGGATGACGCCCGTCGAGGCAAAGTTCAATCCATAGATGCGCATGGCGAGGTCGGCGCCCTGCCGCGCGTTCCACGTCTCCGCGTTGGAACTCTCGAGCAGCACGCCCTGCGGATAGACCTGCTTCGTGATCACGCCGTTCTGTCCAATGGCGCCGAGCATGGCGACCCGGAGCCGGTAGTCATTGCTGTCCGTGAGGATGACGACCGCGTAGCTCGTATCCGCCTCGATGTAGACCGGGTTGGGGAAGACGACCTTCGTCTCGGCGTTAAGATTCACCTCGTCCGGGGCGAGCGTTGTTTCCGCGTAGACCACGGCGTTCGGGAAACCCGTGGTCACCCCGCGAATCTGGACCGTCACCGGCTTCTCCGCGTCCTTGGTGGTGAAGAACAGGCCCACGGCGGAGACGACCCGGTTCTGCGTGAAGTTGAAGGTCTGCGCCAGCGGGTCCACGGGCCGCCGCGTCTGCCGAAACCACCAGACCCAGTCCCAGGCGGGCACGCGGATCACCCGCTGCTCGACGATGGTCTGGATGCGCGTGATGACGACCGGGTCCTGCACCTGGATGACGGCTTCCGCGCCGTAGGCCCCGTCCGTGGCGCTCACGATGCGGTTGCCGAGCGCGGCGCTGTTCGGGACCAGGAACGTGCCGGAGAAGCGTCCGGACCAGTCCGTCGTGATGCCCGTGGCCACGACCTGCCCGTCGCACCGGAGCGTGACGTTCGATGCGTTCCGGGAGAAGTTGATGCCGTTGACGCCAATGGTCGTCTGGCCCCGGCGGCCCATCGTGGGGCTGACCGTGATCGAGGCCGGGGGCTTGTCGAAGGCCGACCAGGGGTTGACGTTCCGCTCCTCGGACCAGTCCAGTTGCTCGACCAGCACCGCCTCCGTGGCGGGCAGCATGGCGAGGTCGGCGCCCAGCCGGACGGTCGTGTTCGCCGGGTCCACTTCGAGGAGATAGGGCGTCGCCGCGCGCGCGGGCGCTACGAACTTCTGGAGGGTGTCCACACGGGCATTCCAGTTCGGGTGCGTCGGATCGGACTGGGCCGTATTGGAGAAGTCGTCGGAATAGATACCCTTCTTCGTCTCTGCCGTCCGGTTCTGGAGCTGGGTGTTCATCTGCGAGATCGCGTCGTTGTACTTGAGCGTCTCGATGTCCCGCATGAGCCGGTGCAACTGGTCCATCGTCACGCGGGTGAGGCCGAAGTTCCGCACCGACATCGCCGTCGAATTCGGCGGACAGGTGATGGAGCACAGGGCGAGCGCGTTCTCCGGGACCACGGGGTCCTTCGGGAACTCCGCCGGCGCGCCGGGAATGCGGATGATCTCCGAGGCCGTGGCGCAGAGCACGTCCCGGCGCCCGATGTAGAAGTCGTAATCGATGCTGCAGTTCGACCCCGCGACCGGCTGAATGCCCACGCCGGGCTTCCCAAAATTGACGACGTTCAGGTTGCCGAGGGCGATGGAGACGGGCGACATGCCGATGCCCGCGGTTCCGCCCTGCAGCGGGTTGGCGGACGAGGGTTCGTCCGCGCCGTCGTCATCGTAGGACAACGCCGAGCCTGCGCATTCGTAGAGCAGTTGCAGGCCGGTCCGCGTGTTCGAGACGCCCCGGTAGACCCGGTAATGCACCGCGCCGGGCACGGCGGTCCAGGACAACTTGTTGATCTCGCCCGCGCCGGTCTGCTGCGAGACGACGCGGGTCGAATCGTATCCGCTCTCGCCGTAGACCGTGACCACGGTCACGAGGTAGTGGTAGAGTCCGGCCGCCGGACACCCGCTCTGGCCGAACAGGCCGCCGTCGCAGTAGTCCGTGCCCTTGACCATCTGGCGCGTGTAGGTCCAGCGGACCGTGTACGACGTGCCGATGGCCGGTTCATTCTGGCCGAGCCAGTCCACGTAGTTGCCGGACTGCTGCCAGTCCACTCCCTCCAGAAACACCGTGGCCCCCTGGCTCACCTCGACGATGTCCACGACGGGATTCGGTTCGAGCAGGTCCTCGCCGCCGGACACCGAGCCGCGCGTGATGCTCGACGTGGTCTCGACGATGGCCTCGACCTGCGTGGTCGCCTTGAGCGGCCCGCTGTTGAGCGCATAGCGGCGCACCCCCTCCTGAAACGTCTTCTGCTCGCCGCGCACGAACTTGGTGGAGACGGACTTCGGCACGAGCGTCGTGGTCGGCAGTTCCTTCTGCAGGCGGTAGCCCTGGATATACGCGCGCCCGGCGTTCGTGATCACCGTCACGTTCTGGCCGTCGTCGCCGCTCGTGAAACTGTCCAGACCGTTCACGAGATAGTTGCCCGCCTGGTCGAAGGTGCGCTCGGCGAGGTTGTTCAAGAGCGAACTCAGGCCTTCCGCCGCGGCAAAGGCGAGCTGGTTCTCCGTGACCGACCCGACCGTGATGCGCGCCCCGGCCAGGGTGCCCGCGAAATCCTCGAGGGCGATGTTGCACTTCTGCTGGACGGCGGGCAGCACGTCGCCCGTGTCCCGCTCGAACTTGTACAGGCAGACGACCTTCCTCTGGACCACGTTCGCGGGCAGCGCATCGCCGGACGTGTCCCTGTTCTTGAGCGACGTGACCCATTTCTCCCGTTCGGCGGTGGGTTCGCCCGTGGCCGGGTTCACCAGCACGCCCTCGTGGTTGTACGTGTAGTTGTATTTGAGCAACTCGACATACACGTAGTCCGCGCCGGTGTTTTTGTGGACGTCGTAGGCGAGCGTCGCGCCGGGGACGTTCTCGATGCAGCCGTCCACGTAGACCCGGCCCGCGGCGACCTGCAGCACGTTGTTCGTGCGCGCGACATCGAGGCCGGAAAGGACGGCCCCTTCGCGGAAGAGCGCGTCCGCGAGCCGCTTCACCTGTTCGCGGGCGATGTCCTGCTGCTCGTTCAGTTCCGAATCGAGCAGGGTCCGGTCCTCGTGATAGACGACCTTCTTGTAGTTCTTCGTGGGGTCGAATGTGTTCCGTGAAACCGCCATGGCGTGTGTCTCCTCATACCTTGATGACGCCGACCAGTTCGATCCGCGTGTCCGCGACCTTGTTGAAATCCGGCAGGTTCTTGACCTCGTAGAGGTAGCCGGGATTGAGCACCTTGCCCGAGGGGTTCGAGACCGCGTGGTATACGCCGCCCTCGGCGTAGTCCGAGACGTGCCCCTGGACGTAGGTCACGCCGCCGCCGAAGAACCCGTATTCCTTGACCGTGATCCCGTTCGCCTCGGTCTCGTCGAAGACGAAGAACACGCCGAGGATGTTCGTGGGCGTTACGGTCTCGAGGTAATGCACGCCGTTGACCACGAGCAGGGCCTGGCCCGCAGGGTCCACGGCGAGGAAGGACCGTTTGTGGAACTTCTTGCGGGCGCGTTCGTGTTTGAGCGCGGTCTGCGTCCGCGACGGCGAGGGCGGGTTGAGCGGGTCCGTGAACGTGCTGTCGCCGTCGCCGATGGCGCAGTGGGTGATGCCTTCGAGGGCGTCCCCCTTGAGCAGGCGCGCCATGAGGACGCGCCCGGAATCGCTGATGAGTCCAGCGGGCATGGTTCATTTCCTCCTTACGTCTCGATGACGTGGGTTTCCTGCAACAGAATCTTCGTCACGGCGATGCGCACATCAATGTTCACCTCGATCCCGTCGAAGGTTCCGCCGACAGCGACGAACGTGTCGACGTCGCCGGGGGTCACCCTGGCGATGATCACGCCGGTGTCGGTCAGGAATTCGAAGGGGGTTTCCGGCATCGCGCGTCACCTCATCCGAAGGGGGGCGCAATGGGCAGTTCGATGCCCCACACCCGCCACTTGATGTCCCGCCGGAACTGCACGGGCGTTCCGGGCGGGCAACTGATGCGCCGCCAGAACGTCATGACCTGATCGTTCCGGATGAGGACCGGTTCGCTGCCCTGGGGAATCGTGAGGAACTGTCCCGGCACGGCGCTGTCCAGACCTTCGCGCGTGAACGCGAGCCTGCACCAGAGCGCCGGGTAGGTCTGCTCGCCGGAGACCTCGATGCCCAGGATTCCGAACAGGTAGTAGAGGTAGCCGGAAGTCACCCGCGCGCCTGCGTTGTGTCCCACGGGGGCGGTGTCGTTGTATCCCCGCTGGACGGTGAACTGCGTCGTGCCGCCGCCGTCGAGGATGAGCATCTGTTCCTCGCCCACGGCGATGGTTTCGCCGTTGCGGAAGCGGCCCGCGTCCTGGACGATGAGCACCGTTGCGTTGTCCGATACGGCCTCCGCGAGCGTGGTGTGTTCGGCGGCGAGGTAAAGTTGCTTGTCCGAGTAGCTTCCCTGCTCGCCCTCCAGCAGTGCGAAGTCCGGGGCGGTCATGTCGCCCTCGGACAACTGGCGCGTTAGCAGTTCGTCGTCGTACACGTGCAGTGCCATGCGTCCGTTCTCCTATGCCGCGGGCCATTGGCGGATGATGTATTCGTTGGCCGCCGATTCGAGCGCCGCGGGAATCTCGCCCTTGTCCTCCATCTGCCGGAAGCGCCAGCGGTAGGCGCTGCCCTGCTGCGGCCCGGTCTGGTTGAGGCGGCGCTTGTTGAGCCTTAGCGGGACGGTCCTGCCCGAATTGCGGCCTACGTCCACGTCCAGTTCCAGCGAGAGGCGCATCGCGGTCCGGTCCGCGTTGACGATGTCCACCTGGTTCATGCGGTCGCGGTTGACGGTGAAACCGGAAATCGGCCGCTGCCAGCGTTCGACTATGCCGTGGGACGCCGTCATCTCCTGGACGGCGTAGGCGCCCGTGCGCACCTGCGACATACCGTGGACCGTGACCCGCCGCGTCAGGGGCAAAGGGGAATTCAGGCCCGTGTCGTTGAGGATGAAGTCTTCGTACTGGCGCGCGAAGGCCCCGCGCCGGGAAGCGTGCCGGAAACCGGCCTCCGCGTCCTGGCCGGCGTCCTCGGCGCCATCCATGCGCTGCAGGAAGAAGACCCGCGCGCCCGCGGGATGGTGCGGCGCCAGCGCGGTCCGGACGCCGGCGACGATGTTGTCCGACTCGACCCGGTACACCCCCTGATTGAACACCGTTCCGGCAAGGCGGAAGGCGTTCAGGCGGGCGCGCCGGTTCGTGTCCGCCTGTCTGCCGGACAGGCGCAGCATAGCGCGGAAGGTCTCGAAGAGGCGGCCCCGCCAGCCGATGTTCTCCAGGCTGCGGACAATGGCCGGGATGGTGCCCTTGCGCCGGTAGAACTCGACGGCCTCGCGCAGCGCGCGGCGCTGGACGTCCGTGTGTGCGTCCGGGTCGAGCGGCCATCCAATCAACGCCGCGAGCAAAGGCAGGAACGCCGGGTCGCAGTCGTCCACGTCGAATACCGACGGAAGCGCGTCCGCCCGGTTCTTGAATTCGTCCAGGGTGGCGGCGGGAATATTCAGGAACACCGCGAGGTCGCCTGTCGTGTCCCGTTCCCGCCACACGGAAGGCAGGAGATCGAGGAGATGGGTGTCGAACCAGGATCGGTCGATCTGCAGCCCCGTGGCAGCGTCGCGGCGGCGAACGCGGTCGATGCGCAGACGCGTGGACACAGGGCGGCTGCGTCCCGCGCCGACGGACAGCGTCGTGTCTCCCGCGCGAGACCATCTCCGCCCCACGAAGAGGTCCGTCGAGAAATCCGTCGCGCGGATGTGGTCGACCTGAATCCGTGTGGCGGCGTCCTTGATCCGGGTACGCTTGGGATACAGGATCGTCGGGGCTTCAAGAAGCCGCCATGCGCCCACGGAAACGGCGGTCTGAGCCGCGCGGTCAAGCGCACCGGGGACAGAGACGCCCGTCGTGAAATCCCGTGCGCGGACGCGGTCGATTCGGGTTGCGGTTTCCCCGGCGATGACGCGGCGCGCGCCGACGGAGAGAATGGTCTCGCAGTCCCGGAGGCGCCGGGCCGCCACGCGCACCAGAGACGAGGCATTGTGCGCGGCGAGCCGCGGTATCCCGACGAGCGTGCCGCAATCGCTCACCGCGCTACGGTCGACGCGGAGCCGCGTTGCAGCGTTGCACGCTGAGTCACACGCGACAGAGATCGCCGCAGCCGATTGCCGCTCCCGGCTGCGCGATATGCCGAAGACGGCGCCGCAATCGCACAGGCGGGCATGCTGGACATTCACTCGGGTCGCCGGTTCCAGCAGAAGGTCTCCGCACACGCAGACGGCGGACCGCGATTCGCGCTGCCGCACCATCCGGCGCGACACCACGGTGGCGGCGCGGATTACGACGGTCCTCGCCGGTTCCCCGCCGTTGAAAACCCGTTCGTTGAACAGGGCCGTGTTCATTCGGCCTCCAGTACGACGGCTTCGAGCAGCCAGGCGTCGCCCGTGAACGTGTCCTCGGTCGCGGCGCCGTCACGCTCGATCACGAGCGTCATCGGGCCGCCGCCGATGCCCACGCCCGGGAACTCGAGTGTCGTCTCGAACATCGTGATCTGTTCCGGACCGGGCGCGCCGCAGACATCGGTGACAACCACTTCCGGCTGTCCGCCCACGGTCGGGCCGAACATCCAGTTCATCGCCTTACCGCGAAGGGTCCAAAGGCAGTCGCCGGTGTCTTCCGCCTTGCTGTACCAGAACAAGAGAACCTTCAGCCTGCGCCCGCGGAAGGTCGGCAGAAGGATGAATAGGAGGGATATCGCCCCATCCTCCGACGGGGCGAATTTCCAGGCTTTGGTCTTGTGTCCGCCCGAAGCGCCCACCTCGAGCGTATCGAGCGACGGGGTCCCGGAAAGCACGGCGAATTGGCTCGGATAGAGGATGTGGATGCCCGCGATCATCTGCAGTTCGCTCAGATGCTCCGCGGTGCATCTGATATCCACGGACGCCCCCGCCGAATGGCTCGAAGGTGTCGTGCCCTGCGCGCCGCGTCCGCCGGAGTCTTGCGCAACCCAAAGAATGTCGTTGTCCCCGCCCGAGAGCACGGTCTGCGCCGCCGCGGAAACGACGCCGGAGTCCTCGGAATATGCGACCAGCAGTCCCGAGGCCGCGACGTTTGCGGCCAGCGCGGTCAGGATGTCGTCCACGGTGCTGGTGAGGCTGCCGCTCTCGTCCGTGGCGAGGTTGACTGTCACGGCGTTGCCGTCGACTGCGATGGACAGCGGCGAACTGTTCACGCCGGGGTCGGCCAGCGTGATCGAGACGCCGTTGCCCCCATCCCCGTCCTGGACGGCAATCCAATATATTCGGTCCGTGCCTTCCGCGCCGGTCTGCGCCCTGGCGCGGTTGCGTTCCTGCACTTCGATGATCTCGTCTTCGATGGAGACGAAGCACGGCATCTGCGTGAGCGGTCCGCCGCCGCCTTCGTCGAGGACGATCTCCAAGTCGGTGGGCGCCAGCGGTGCACCGAGTGTCGCGCGATAGTTGTTGACGGGGAAATGGAAACCCATGACGGATTACCTTCAGTATGGGATGGCCTGGGTTTCCACGGCGGTCACGCGGAGCACCAGGTCGTGTTTGTAATGGACGGGTTCGGTGTTCGGGACGGTCATGCGCATCTTGAACTCGAGCACCTCGTCGTAGGCTTTGTTCTGCGCCGTGATGGCGTTGCCGTCCTCGACGAGGTCGAGGTCGCCGCCCGCCCAGACGAGGCGGGTCCATGTGCTCTCGTCGGAGCCTTCGGTGTCCTGGTACTCGACGCTGATGTCCGAGTAGTCGTAGCCGGAGTACACGATGTCGCCCGCGGTGTGGCCTGCCGCCGTCGAGCCGGTCTGGGCGCGGACCACGTTCAGGGTCGTCGTGCCGCCGCCGGACAGAACCTTCACGATCTCCTGGCCGATGACGAGGTAGTCGCCGTCGGCGAAACGCCCCGCCTCCACGAGCGGGACGTTCACGGCGTCGGCGGCAATGTCCGAGGCGAGCGTGGCCCGTTCGTTCGCGAGAAAGAGCGTCTTCTCTTCGTCCGGGTCCAGGTCGGGATTGATCTGGAAGAAAATGGGATTGCTGAGGTCGCCCTCTGCAATTGACGATTGACGATTGCGGATTGACGATTGATAGTAGCCGGGGATAGGATGCGTGGTATGAACGCGGAAGAATTCAAAGCGAGGACGAAAGCATTCGGATTGCGGATTGTCCGATTGGTGGAGGCGTTGCCGAAAACGCGGACGAGTGATGTTATCGGCAAGCAGTTGCTACGTTGCGGGACATCTGTTGGGGCGAACTACCGTGCGGCCTGCCGGGCTAAATCGCAAGCCGATTTCGTTGCCAAGATGAAGATCGTTGAAGAGGAGTGCGATGAATCCGTCTACTGGGTCGAATTGCTCGTCGAATGTGGCCAAGTCAAGGAGGCGCTCGTCGCCGACTTGCTCAAAGAGGCCAACGCGATCCTCGCCATGGTCGTTGCCTCTGTGAAGACCGCTCGTTCCCGCCAATAATCGTCAATCGTCAATCCACAATCGTCAACCGGGCAGTCGTTGGTGTCCAGGACCTGCGCCTTGGCGATGCCGGGATAGCCCTCGGCGAGCGCCTGGTAGTCCGCCTTGGTGACGGCTTTCCAGAGGGACGCCAGTTCCGCTGGCGCGTGCAGCCGCGCGTGGTCGAGGGTCTCCGGGTCCGCACCGCCCGTCGCCGCGATTGGATTGGTCACGTGAAGCTGCAAGAGCACTCCGTCGAAGTACACCGGCGTGGCGAGTTCGTGGACGGTGTTCACGCCGAGATTGCCCGACGCGCCGAGAGTCTCCAGATAGTCGACGACGATGGCCGCGCCGTTCGGGGGGACGGCCCCGTTCACTTCGTCGCCGAACAGAACGGTGGTGACGCCCTGCGCGTCGGTCTCCGTACGGTAATGCCGGGCATCCGCCGCGCTCTCCACGAAGTGCGGGACTTCCGTCCAGGGTTCTCCCGCGACGGAAACGGCGACGCTGCCCTCGGCGATGTTCTTGCCCGCGAGACGGATGCGCTGGTCGCGCACGTCCCGGGCGGTGAAGGTCTCGCTCTTTCGCCTGCCCTGGCGCGCGGGGACCGCGGCGGATACCACGCCGTGGGGGATCGTTGCGGGTAGGGTTGTCTCGAAGTCTATTGCGGCTCCGTCGGACAGGCGGGCGCGGCAGATCGCGTGGACGGGAATGACGATATCGCCGTCCAGCGCGGCGGGCAGCGCGAAACGGAGTTCCGTCGTCGCAGCCACGGGGCCGTCTAGCCGGTAGCCGATCAGCTTGCACAGGTTGATGAGGCTCTGTCGCTGGCGGGCCGTGGGGAGGAACGCCTCCGCCGTCTGGGCGTCGAGGTAGTAGAACAGCATGTCCGCCACGCCGCAGAAGAGTTCCAGGAGCACCATGCCGGGGTCGGTCGGGTTGAAGTCCGTCCAGCGGTCGGTCAGTTGCGGAATACGCGCGACGAGTTCGCGGCGAAGCGATTCGTAGTCCTTGGCGGTGTATGGCAGCGAAGCCCGGCCCATGCGACAACCTCGTGTTTCCAGAGACCGGAACGCCCGGTCCTCACGGGTTATCTACCGGAAACGGAAGTCGTCACATGCCCCAATCAACCGCCCGAAGCAGACACCAGACGGGTTGTAATCCACGTCTGTCCACTGAGACAATCACAGTACGAAACTAGGTAGAGAATTTGGGAGACGCCCGTGACGAAATCCGATGAAGTATTCAGATGTGCTGGCCCGGTACTGATACTCGCGGGACCCGGCACAGGGAAGACCTACCAGCTTGCAAAGAGAATCAAGTACCTGGTTGAAGAAGAATCAACCGATCCGCAGGCCATTACCGTCATCACCTTTACTGCTGCGGCCGCCGCAAACATGCGTTTGCGTTTATCAGACCCCCAGCGTCCAGAGTTGTTTCTTGATCCGTCGAATCAGCCGCGCAGCATCTGCACCATGCATAGCTTAGGATACCGAATTGTACGGGAAAACGCTGTGCTTGCGGGTCTCCAGAATATCCAGACAGTCGTAAGGTCGGACCACACGAAGGCAATTCTGCTTGAGGATTCAGCCCAGTTGTGCAACCACAAGCGGGAGGATGCATCCGCGACAGAAGACTGCCGCCAGTATGGAAAGTGCCGGGAGGACAGTTCGCCGAAATGTCTCATCTGCCACAAGTACACCGAGATTCTGAGGGCGTGCTCTGCAGTCGATTATGATGATCAGATTCTGCTGGCGTGCCGAGTATTGCGGGAAAACCCTGAAATTGTTGGACGTTACCAGGCTGAAGCCAAGCACCTGTTGGTTGATGAATACCAGGACATAAACTGGGGGCAGTTCGAACTCATCCGGTTGCTGACGAAGGATCAGGAAGAAGGGCTTTTCGTTGTCGGCGACGACGATCAAAGCATCTACTCGTGGCGGGGAGGCTCACCGACATTCATCCGGAAGTTCAAACGTCACTTTGGGGTCCGTGCTCAAGTGAAACCGCTCCTGGTTTCCTACCGATGCCAGCGAAGCATCCTTGAAGGCGCCTTCTCGGTGGTCGAAAGGTTCGACAAAGACCGCTTGGCGAAAGGTCAGTTTGAATACAAAGTCGCCGATGGTCCATTGGTTCAGATTCACAACGTTCCCAGCGATAAGCGTGAGGCCGTGATCGTAAAAGAAATCGTTCAGGCGGCGGTCTCGTCCTCGCATGACGCTCTGATACTGGTCCCTACTCGAAATCATGCGTCGCTCATTGCTCAGGCATTGAGGAAGGCGCGATTAAACTTCGCCTCGCCCGAGCCGATCCCAGGGCGCGGCCTGCCGCTTTTGAACACATTGTTCATGTGGCTTTCCGAACAAACTGATTCTATAGCCTTGCGGGAGTTCTTGGAGAGCGTATTACGCGGTCCGAAGTCACCTGTTCCATCGCTTCGTGCCAAGAAGGAAGAGAAGAAGGCACTAAGACAGGCTCAAATGGCAAAGATCAGCGGCCTGTGGAACAATGTCCTGGGCGATGGTGTCTTCCTGTGGAACAGCCTTGCCGATGCCCCGCAAACAGAGGATGTCCTTAAGTTCCTTCTTGAGACTTGCGAACGAGTGAACGGGCTATGGTGTTCGAATGACACCGGTGACCTGCTCAAAGAGGTTTCCACACTGTGCGCGCCATGGAAATCCAGCGAGTCTCTCATGGATGAAGTGTCCGGATGGATGTCGAGGCTTGAAGAAGGGAGTGATGCAGGAGGCGGCTCAAGAATCAGGGTCATGACCTTTCAAGGCGCGAAAGGTCTCGAGGCCGACGTCGTGTGCGTGATTGGTCTCGAAGATGGCTCCTTTCCGCAAGCGGGACTCACCGAAGAGGAACTTGCTGAACAAAGCAGACTCATGTTCGTATCGATGACAAGGGCAAAGCGGGAACTACATCTTTTTCACGCTCGCATCCGTTCCGGATCCGTTTCGTTCCAACAGCTCCATGCCAAGGGGAGGCCCGATTCGCTTAAGGCATCCCCGTTCCTTGCAGCGATTCCGAAGACGTACAAGGAGGATCGGTATCATCAGTCTGCGACTCGTTAGGCCGGTTATCCTCTGTGGGAGCGACTGCTGCAAACCGGAGATTCTCGTCGCCTACGGGGCCGGTTCACGATAGAAGGGGTACACGATGTTTCCCTCCACCTGGCTTTGGATGATGCAGTAGGCGATACGCACCAGCAGCCGGTTGGCGTCTGTCGCCTCGGGAGACTCGTCGAAGGAGACGTTGGTCACCACGACGCGCTTCTCCCATCGTTTGATAGCATCGGTGATGTGGAAGCGCAGTAGCCCCTTGAGCACAGCGTCGTTCTGCTCGAAAACGAGGTCCTTCACCTGTGACCCAAATTCCGGCCCCATGAAGCGTTCGCCGGGACGTGTCTCCAGAATCTGGATGATGCTCTCCCGGATACGGTTATGCTCCGAAGACTCCTCCGTCCCGCCGGTCCGATCAGAGAAGCGGAACGGGAAGCGGATGCCGCGCCCCAGGAAGGCTAGATGCTGCATTGGCTGCGCTCCTCGCATTGGAAGATGATGGGCGCGTTCACGTTATCCCCTTCATCGGAACCCGCGCCGTCTCCGTCGCCGGTCCCGCCGCCGGGATCGTCAGGACTGCGCCCGCAGCGGTACGTGATCGTGTTCCCATTGGAAAGGGCGAGTTCGACGATGCCCTGCATGGGGCGCGCGTTTCCTGCGTGAAGATACTGGACCACGTCAGGATTGCCGTCCGACAGGACGCGGAACCCCAGCGCGCCATCCGCGAGCAGCCGCACCTGCACCTCGACGCCGATGCCCTGGATGCCTTTCCGCGAGATCACGAGAATGCCGCCGGTCGGGTTGGCGATGTGGAGCATGCACTCCTGCGCGGGGTGCGCGTCGTCGGCGGGAAGCGCGTGCCAGGCGGTGAGCACGACGCCGTCCGCGAACTCGGCACGGTAGCGTCCGCGCCCAATGCAGATGGGCTGTACGTCCTGCGGCAGCCCTTCGATGCCCGCGGCGGCGTGCGTCACCACGAGCCAGTCTCCATGAACTTGATAGGTCTGCCCGTTGGGAAGCACCACGTTGTCGCCCAACGAAATGTCCACATTGATCGCGCGTCCATCGCAAATGACCACCACGGTGTGGTCCGTGCGCACGAGAATGATGATGCCGCCTGGCAGGACGAATTGACGCCCGCCGTCGGACAGTTCCGTGACCGTCGTTCCTTGAGGCAGCGACATGAACGGGTAGTAGTCCGGCCTTTCAAGACGCTCGATGTAGCTTTCCGCGTGCATGGTCTGGTTCTGCAGGTACGCCTGCGCCTCCGCCTGCAACTGCTGCGAGGCGGCGAACATCGCTTCGAGCACCAGGCGGATGCCTTCGAGTTGCTTGGCGATCTCAATCAGTTCGTAATGGGATTCCGAGGGACTGACGAACTGCGCGTCGGGCTGGTTTGGGTCCAGGGGATGCTGGCAATGGAGCAGTCCGCAAAGAGGATTGGATTCCGGCATGATCAGACTCCCGCCGCGACCTTGAGCACGCGGACGCACTCGTGGACCTCGCCGATGTCGATGTCATAGGGGGCGGTGCCGAGCATCTGGGCGAGCGTCCTTGTCCACGTGTACCGGATGCCGCCCGTCGCACCGTAGGCGGTCCGGTCGCCCATCGCGATGCGGTAGAGGTTGTCCGCGCTGCCGCTGGTCCAGTTGAAGGGCTGTCCGGAGCCCGCTTTGAGGCGGCCCGTGTTCACGATGCCGAGCACCGCGTTCCGCATATCGAGGATGGGGTTCGGGGTAAGGGGCGTATTCGCCAGGGCGTTGTCCGAGGGAATACTGACGCCGCCGTCGGGCATGCCAAGGGACTGCTTCCCCGCCGGAGTGTACTTGAAGAACTCCGTCTGGTCGTACACGAAATAGCCGATCATCAGGATGATCATGTCCACCACGTCGTCGTTGGTGGGAGCGACCAGCAGTACGCCGCCCGTGGCTTCGGTGGCCTGGGAATAGGACGGGCGGCAGTAGTATTCCGCGGAAGCCTTGGCGATGATCATGGCCACGATGACATCCGCCGCCGAGGCAATGTCGATGGCCTGGCTCCAGGTTTTCCCGGACCGGGCCTGCTGGTTGGCGGATTCGTCCCCGATGATGATGACGAGCCGCGTCGCGCCGGCGCGCCACTGTGTTTGCTGGACGGCCATGATGAGCGAGTCCACATATGCTTCATAGGAGCCGCCGCAGTTCCCGAAAGCGTTGATGGCGGCCTGGAACACGGAGGTGTCGCTGGTGGGCTGGCAGCGGTATACGGAATCCACATACCAGTCGCCCTGTTGGACGAGGCCGATCCGCGCCGCGGCGATTTGCGCAGTCACCTCATCGAAGATGAATCGCACGTTCTGCTTGACGGCGTTGATGACGTCGTTCATGCTGCCCGAAGTGTCGATCACGATCATGATGTCGATGAGGCCGCTTCCCTGGGAATTGAGGGATGCCTCGATTCGATTGATGTCCCGCATGAGGACGGAGGCCGTGCGCGCGTAGATCGGCTGGTTTTTGAAGGGGTTGCCGCTCATGCGCCGGTGTACTCCAGCCAGACGATCTTGTGAACGTGGTCTTCCCGTGCGAACTTCTCCGAGGCGCCCGCCTGATTGTTCGCTCCGCACGTCTGGATGGCCGAACCGGGAAGCGTGCCGCGATGGACGTGGTCCACGCGCGCGGCCTGATTGGCCGTGCCGGGGCTGTTGGCCGACCCGACAGGCTGGATGTTCGTCCCGAACTGCGTCAGGCCTTCGTGGACATGGTCGGCGCGCGCGAAATGGGTATCGTCTGTCCCCGGCGAGTTGGAGGTGCCCACTGGTTGGATGGAATTGCCGGGTTTGAGGTTGTTCTCGTGGACATGCCCTTCAAGCGCATAGCGGCCCGTATCCTCACCGGGCGCGTTCGCCGCGCCGATGGTCTGGATGTCCGTTCCAGGACAGGGCGCCACGTCCACCACGACTCTGCGCGTATTCTCCGGATGGTCTGCCTCGAACACGCGGATGGTGGTGTGGCCGACCTTCATGCCGAGTGTCACGACGCCCGCGCCTGTGACCGCCGCCACGGATGCGTCGTCGCTCTCGAAGGCGACGCCCTCCGGTTCGCCGCACAGGACGAGTGGTACGATCACATCCTGGCCGCCGTTGGGCGTGCGGAAGCCGCGAATGCTCTTCGGGAAAACGTTCCAGTAACGGATGTCCGCTACCATCGTTCACTCCACCATCGTCTTGTCACTGCCGGTCACGATTACCGCGCCGCACCCGACCGCGTCTCCCATGCGCGCAGCGGGCTGGCCTTCAATCAACGTCTTGCTCGCGCCCTGCACGATCTGTGTGACGCCGTGGAACGGGACCGGGCATGAGTGCAGATCGCCCATGCGCGCGGCGGGAATACCGTCTACGAACGTGCGTTGCGCGGCGGATACAATCGTCCCGCCGTGGGAACTGGTATCGCCCAAGCGGGCTTGCGGCGCGGCCATCAGGATTTCTTCCGCGTGAGTCCGCGCTGGCGAACCGTGTGCCGCTCATCGCACGTGGTCTCCACGCGCGTCATCCGCTCGTGCAACCCCGCGAGTTGCGTCATGACGGCATTGGGATCGCTGAACATGATGTGGTCGAACCGCTGCCGGTCGACCATGTTCAGTTGCAGCGACGCGACCTGTTGCACGAGGCCGTTGCCGTTCGTGATGGTCTTCTTGAGTTCGCCGATCTGTTCGTCGTGCCGCCCGATGCGGAACTTGAGCATGAACCACGAGCCGACCAGCGTCACGAAGCTGCTGATGAGGCCTGTGGCGATGGCCATAATGGTCATCATTTCCCGAAACTGCGTTACCGTCACTTCCTGCATGATTACTTTTCCCTATGCGTTGATGAGCACCATGTTGGCGCTTCGGATTACGATGTTGCCCGACGTCGCATCGAGTACGACCTCGCTGCCTGTCTTATCCTTGATCTCGATGCGCTCGGCGTCTTTCGTCGAGTCGACGAGGATGTACTGCTCGCCGTTCAGGCCCCAGACGTGAACCTTCTCCCGGTCCTTCGTCGTGTCCAGCAGAACCTTCTGCCACCGCGTCCGCTGCGCATCGCAGGACTGGATGTGAATCTTCTCCTCGTCCTTCCACGCCTCGAACCGCAACTGCTGGCGGCACAGGTCGGCGACCTCGATGCTCGCGCGTTTGTCCACGATGTCCGCATCGATGTCCAACTGGTCGCCCTGAACGGCGTCGCGCGTTCGGCGGGGCAGGGCGTTTCCAGCCTGGGATTCCGGTTTGACCGGACACAGCATCTCGATTGCGGAATGCGGAATGCGGATTGCCGATTGAAACGCGCGCCCATGACTTCCGGCCTCCGTTAGTCAGGCAGCTTGTCCTTTGTCCTTTTGAATTTGTCCTTGCTGGTCATTCCACAATCGTCAATCCGCAATCGGCAGGGCTGTTCGCCGGGATTGCTCTTCGCGAGCCACACGCCGCTCCAGATGGGATACTGGACCTGGCCGCCCTCGAATTCCGCCCATACGGACGCCCCTTCTTCCGGCACGAGAAACATGCCCATGTCGTCATTGCCGCCATACGGGAAGCACGGCGCCGCCCATTCGGACCAGTTCTCCTTGCCCGTACCCAGAACGGCAGGGATCTCCAAGCGGAGACGCCCCAGCCGTTCCGGGTCGTGGTTGTCCCGGACGAACGCGCGGTACTTTCCGTACCAGCGGTTCTTGTACCGCTCCTCGTGTTGGCGGTCCTGGGTGTCCAGCACGGATGCGCCGCCCTATTTGCGCGGCAGGAGGCCGCGGAAAAGTTCGCGCACGAGCCGCGTGGCCGGGCCGGGAACGTCCTTGTTCGGGTCGGCCTTGGCAACCGACACTTGCAGCGCGTCGAGCGCGCCCGCCGTCAGTGCCGCCTCCTTGGCCGCGACCGCCTTCTTGACGTCCGTCGCGCGCAACTGCTCGACCACGGTCGTCACGGTGTCCAGTGCCGCCGTCTTGGCCCGGCCCCAGGCCGTCAGTTTGATGATGGCCAGGAGGCTGCCCACGAGCGTGATGAACACGTCGCGGTTGTCCGATACGAAGGTGATGCCGGTTCTGAGGGTATCCATGTCCTTTTCTCCTATGGGTTGGGTGCCCCGTCGTTGGGTTTGCCCTTGGACGGATCGGATTTCGCGCCGGCGCCTTTGCCGAGCGCGTTCTTACGCAAGGTGAGTTCGCAGGAATAGCCCGCGTCGCCAAAGGTGTGCCGAAGCGAGCGGCAGTAGTACACGCCGGAGAACTTCTTTCCGACACCCTTGATCTCGATATTCTGTTTGGCGCGCAGCATCGGGATGCCCAGCGTCACCGCCGTCGCCTCGACCTGCTGGAGTTCCGCCGCCTTGAACTTGGCGTCAGCCACGTCCTTAGCGGGTTCTTGTTTGGGTTCCTCATGAAAGCCCTCGGATCGCTCGAAGCTCGCCACGACACGCCCCGTTTCCTGTTCCTTGAACTGCCCTTCGCCGCTGTTGCCGTCGACGAGGTACGTGCGCTTACCCAGCGACGTGCGGTCGGGGGTGTTGTCGTTATTGGCCTTCTGTTCGACGGATTCCTTTTTGCGCGGGTCGACGCCGATGGTCTTGGTCTCCACGCCTGCGCCCTTTCCCCACTGCGCCTGCGTGGACGGCTTGAACGAGCGGAGGATGCCCTTGGGGTCGGTGAAATACTCGAGTGTCAGGACGGGCGGCTGGTCGATCATCCTCGGGTGAAAATGGAGTTCGTCGTCCTGCACATAGAACAGGTATCCGGCGACGCCGTCGCCTTCCTGGTCGCGCGCCTTTTCCGCAAGTTCTTTTAGGAATTGTGCGTCGGAGATGTTGGACTGGACCACACGGAGGTGGTAGCCGACCGTGGGTTTCACGACGGGGATGAGGCCGTTCGCCGTTGCAATCTCCTCGGCGATCTCCGAGTACAGGATGCCCGGCGCGGGCTTCTGCCAGACCTTCTGGTTTTCCTTACCGGAGAGCTTGTACCCCTTGTCGTAGGCTTTGAGGCGGATGGTCGCCACGCCATCCTCGGGGAAGTCGCAGTCGATCTCCTTGATGACGGCCTTCTTGACCGGGGACAGGTTGCCGACGTAGCCGAAGCGGGCGACGATCTCGTTGCCTTCCTGGAACAGAGGATCGTCCGTGAACAAGAGCCCCCGGTTGGCCACGGTCAGTTCCATGACGTCGAGTTCTTCTTCGTTATCTTCGAAGACGAACGACGTGATCTCCTGGGTGATGTCCAGGGAAAGCTGCTGTCCCTCGATTTGAATGAGGAACGTGGGTTTGAATACGTCGAGATCCATCCGGCCTCCGGCTTCGGGCGCAATGCCCTCGGAGGTTATCTACCGGAAACCAAGGAAGACCGTAGAGACGAACTCGGCAACACCATTACGCGAAGTAGTCGGGAACCGGAATGCGAAGAACCATTCCTGCCTGAAGGTCGAGAGGAAATGGGAGATCGTTGCAGTCGCAAATGACCCACCAGAGATTGGCGTCACCGAAATACCGGTGCGCGAGCACATCGAGCCGGTCACCGGTCATCACCGTGTGGAATCGGTCGTCTGGCCGTGGCGGCATCTCGGTCGGCAGCCGGACCCCGTTGTACTCGCGTCCGCCGTCTTTCAACGTCTCGCAATCCTCGTATCGCGACGGTCCCATGTTTACGCCCTTGCCTCACTCGGTCCTTTGGACTGCTCCACGTACTCCTCCAAGGTCACATCGACCTCCGCGCGCTGCGGCGCGAGCGTGCTCTGGTCGAACAGGTGAAAGAACCGCGCCTTGACGTTCGGCACGATGCACACCACGCCGGGGAACAGGTCCCCGAAAATAAACAGCACACGGTGCGGCGCATTTTTGAGCATGGTTCCGTCGTGTTCGGGATACTGCAGGCTCTGTAGCCAGCGGACCTTCTCTTTCACCGGCCCCTTGAAAAACTCCACTTTGAACGATATCTTCCGCGCTTCGCCCGCCACGAACTGGTAGCGCGGATGACTCATGCCCGGCACCTTGATGGCGGCGTAGGCCGTGCTCTTCTCGTCCGTGATCTCGTTCGGATTGTACTGGAACTCCATCCGCTCGCCGGTGTCCACGTCCACGAGATACGCCGTTATGGTTGGCCCAGGACTGTTCATGGGCGGCTCCCGTTACAGCGTCTCATAGTTTTTCACCTTGCGTTCGCGCAGATCCTTGTACACAGACTGCGCGATCTGGCGGCCGTCCAGGCACGTGGTGACGGACACCGCTATCGGGCGTTCCGCCAGCGCGTCCAGTTTGGCGAGCGCCGTTTCCATGAGATACCGGATGGCCTGAATCCCGTCTTCGGAAACCGACGGCTGGGGCGTCCCCACGGACACTCGGCGCGTGGCCCCAAGCAATCGGGCGCGCTCTGGGGACAACCCGTTCACACGGGACACTACGGGCACGGGCTCGCTTTCAGACGGCAGGGCATCAGTCGACGACATGGCGGTGTAGACGTTGGGAACACGGAACTGCTGCGCCGTCACGTGAGGCGTCAAGGACAAATCGCCTGTGACGCGAGGCACGGAACCCGCAACCTGCGGCGCGAGCATCATCTTCCCGGCGATTGTCGGCGACGTGCGAGGCAGCAACGGGGACAGTATTGCGTCGACGCCCACAGGGGAGATGGACGTGGGCATGACTGGCTGGAGATTCGCTTCAGCACTTGCCGCGGGTAGCCTGCCCTGCAATTTCGGAACAAGCGTGGCGGCGACCGATACGGCAGGCACGGTCTCACTCAGGTAAGGACGCAATCGCGCTTTTCCCGTGACGCTCGGCGGAGGGGCTGTCATTCCAGGCAGGAGAGCAAGGTCGGTGCTCAATGCCGGGACGCCCCCTGCAAGGCGCGGCGTAAGATCGAGGCTTGCGGCCGTATCGGGAACCGACAGGATTGGAGCGGGCAGCAGGCGCACATTCGCAACCGTCGCCGGAACCGTTGCCGCCAGTTGCGGGGTAAGCGCCAATTGCCCCGTAAGGCTTGGGATCTGGCTCGTCATCACAGGACGGACTGCCGCGTCCGTAGACATGTTCGGAAGACGGCCCGTAAGACGCGGCGTCAGGCCGAGAGCGCCATTTACATTCGGGACTGCACCGTGTATCTCGGGAGACAAGACCAGGCTGGATGCCGGTACCTGTATCTGACCAGCGAGGCGCGGAGCCAGATCCACTGTGGCGCGCTGCACCTTCGGAATGCTCTTCAGCACGGGCGATAGGGGCAACGCCGAGGACTGCACTGGAACACGGCCAACCATGTGCGGCGTCAATGCCGCCACACCATCCACCGGCGGGAGAGTCCCCTTCACCACGGGAGTCCCCGTGACATTCGCCGCCATTGGTGGGACGGACTCCCGGATGACCGGGGTCAGACCAAGTTCGCCAGTTGTTACGGGTAGCCGCCCATTCATCACCGGGGCCAACTCGATAGAGGATGCAACAACTGGAACCGGGCCAGAGACAGTCGGGCGAAGCGCAACATCTCCGGCCATCATCGGGGGCTTGCCGGAAATCACCGGAGCAAGATTCACGTCGCTACCGAAAGTCGGCACGCGACGTGGCATCAACGGGTGCAGCAACATATCAGCGGTGTTGACCGTTGGCGCCTCGGACAGAACCGGACGCAACATCGCATCCGCAGCCACCGGGGCGATGGAGGTGGACAAGACGGGACGGAGGTTCGCGTCTGCATTTACAGCGGGCAAAGCGCCGGATAGCTTCGGATACAAGCTGGCGGCGACCGATACGCCAGGCGCCGTCTCGCGCAGGTGAGGATGCAGTTCCGCGTCACCCATCATGCCCGGCAAGACGGCAGGCATTCTTGGACGGAGAGCAAGGTCGGAACTCAGTGCAGGGATATTCGCTACCAAGCGAGGCGCGAGATCAAGACTGGTGGACGTATCGGGAATCGACGGGATTGGAGTGGGCAGCAGGCGCATATTCGCAACCGTCGCCGGAACCGTTGTCGCTAGTTGCGGGGTAAGCGCCAATTGCCCCGTAAGGCTTGGGAGCTGGCCTGTCATCACAGGACAGACTGCCGCATCCGTGTACATGTTCGGAAGACGGTCTGTAAGGCGCGGTGTCAAAGCGAGGTCGCCGTTCATGTTCGGAACTGCGCCATGCACTTCGGGAGACAAAGCCAGCCTGGACGTCAAGCCCCGCACGGGATCTACGACGTGTGGCGAAAGCCCGATTTCTCCGTTTGGTACTGTCGGCATACCCGTCAGCACAGGCGTCGCGGCCAACTCGCTGGACAGAGCCGGGACGGGCGAAACCACTCGCGGCACAAGCGTGGCATCGCCAGCTATCGGGGGAAGGTTTCCCCTCAAGAAAGGTGCAACCGCCATGTTCGACGCCAGAGGCAGAACGGATTCTCGAACGACAGGAGTCAGGCCCAGTTCGCCGGTGACTGCAGAAGGCCGTCCCTGTATCTGCGGGGCCAACTCGACGGAGGATGTAACAGGTGGAATCACGCCGGACAGATGTGGGCGAAGCGCCATATCTCCGGCCATCACCGCAGGCTGGGCCACGATCTCCGGGGAGAGATTCAAGTCAGCATCGAGGGGCGAAATCCTGCCCGGCATCAACGGATTCAGCAGCAAGTTCGCATCGCTTGTCGCCGGCATCTTGGGCAGTGCCGGATGTAAAGATATGTCCGCAGTCACGGGCGGAACAGGTGACGCGAGCACCGGCGTCAACAACAGACTTGCCGGGATGTCACGTGCCATCCACTGCTGCGGCATCGGCCCGGTCTGCAGTACCGGCGCCGTGGAGACAACCTGCTGAACCGGGATTTTCTGCGCAGCCATGGGCGACGGCGCGGCCAATGCGGACAGAGACGTTCCCGCAGCCGCGCCCGCGAGCAATAAGGACTTCGCCGCGCCTGCAAAGGCGTTTCCGGTGAACCCGGACACCCTGTCGACCGCGTTCCGAAGCGCCAGCACAAAAGCTTCCGCCGCCGAAGCGATCTCGGGGAGGACACTGTCAACCACGCCGGAAATCTTGCCAGACTGGGCGGAAATCGGCGCTGTCGTCTTCTCGCGCCCCACGAAGGGCATCATGTTCCACGCCTGCCTCAACGCGTTCCTCGCGGATTCGACCGGCGACGCCAGAACGTTCTGGATTCCCGCGACCGCAGAATCGAGCATGCCTTTCCCGCCAACCGCGGCTGATTGGACAAGACCGGTCACCGAAGACTTCATCCAGTCCCATGTGCCGGACGCCGCGCCGCGAACCGTCTCCCACGAACGCGAAGCGACGGATGCCAGACCATCGAACGGCGCACGCAACCACGAGCCCGCGTCTTGAGCGAGCGACATCATCCGCCCACATGCCGCCGCTGCATTCGTCGTCAAACTCGTCCACGCTTGTCCCGCCGCGTTCGCAATACCCGTGAATGCGTTCGTTACCGTTCCGGCCGCTTCGCTCACGGCGGTCACGATGCCGTTCCACACGGAAGCCGAACCCTCTCGAAGCGTGTTCCAGGCAGCCGCACCGGTTGCCGCCATCCAATCCTGTGCCGCAGTCACGGCGGAAGCGGCAGACTGCGCAAGAGAGGCGGCCCTGTTCCAAGCGTTCGCCGCGCCTTGTTCAATGCCGTTCCATGCGGCGGAAGCAGCGCCTGCTATCCAGCGGAACGGGACCGTCGCGGCATTCGCCGCCATGCTTCCAGCGGCCTTCATTCCATCCCAAATCCCGCTTGCGCCCGCTTGGATTCCGTCCCATGCGCCGCGTGCAACATCCGCCGCCTTGCGGAACGGCCACGAGACGACGGACACCAATCCAGACCCCACCGACCTCAATGCGCCCCACGCCCAGGATATCGCGCGGACGGCGGTCCTGAGCGCGAGTCCCAGCACCTTGCCGGGCAACCCGATTACTCCCAGCATGCCCTGCGCCAGCGTCTTCAGGAGCGCCGCACCCGACGCCTTCAGGTCGGACAACGGACCCTCTCCCGCGTCGGAAAACGGCAGTAACCGCCGCAACCAGCCCAATGCCTTCTTCAGCATCTGGTAGGGGAACGTCACCGTGGTCCAGATTCCCCGTGCGAACGCCATGAGCACGGCCTTGCCCGCTTCGAAGAATCCGAGGTCGCCGGACAGAAACGAACGCACCGCGCCGAACACATTCACCAGCGTGCTCACCAAGGGTAGATTCAAGAAAGCGGTCGTGAGAGCGGATGCCATACTTGCCAAGAGACGCCACGCGCCCACAAAGAGGACCTTGATTCCATCCCAGATCGCCTTTATCACGTCCCACGCCCAGCGGAAAGGTGTCGCGAGGAATCGGAGCGCCGCGCCCCCGATATTCTTGAGTCCCTCCGTCAGAGACACGTCCCCCGTCAATATCTGCCAGACGGAATAGATCACCTGTCCAGCCAGGCGGAACGCCTCGACGAGCAGGCGAACGGGAAACAGAAACTTCAGAATGAATCGCGCGGATTCCACGAAGGCAATGACGATCATCTTCGCGAGCCAGACCACCGCCCGCACCACAACCGCAAGCACACGGGCGACGAGGACCATGGGATAGATGAGTCCACGCAGAATGAACGCGCCTGCCTGTGCAATGACGCCAAGCAGCGTTCCCAACACCTGCCCGAAGGTCCGGAACGACGACGCGTCCGCCGCCGTGCCCATGACGCCGAACACTTCCACAATGGAAAAGAGGGCGCGCCAGAAGGTCATGCAGGCGTCCACCAGCGCCCGGACCGGCGGTTCCAGTATTGCGCGCACCCGCCCAAATGCATGTCCCAGCGCCTGGGCAAAACCGGCGACGAACTCCCGCACGCGGGTATAGACCTGGAACACCGTGGTCACGAAGCCCATCAAGCCAGCGGCCTGGAGCTTCTGCGCCAGTTCGGCGGACATCTCTCCCGTGCCGTCCTTGAACGACGCCATGAGCGCGCGGACGCCCTGGAACGCAAGGCTAATCTTGTTCCAGACGCCCATCACGGTGTCCTGAATGCCTGCGAAATTCGTGTTCCACGCCTGCCGCAACAGGTACACCGCCGCGATCACGGCGGCCACAACCAACGTGACCGGCCAGAAGTACGTCGCCACTGCCGCGCCCACGCCGGCGAGCGCAGGTCCGATGGCGGCAAGCCCGGCGCTGACGGCGGGCGCCATGAGCCCGATTGTGCCCACGGCGGCAATCACCGCCCCGACCACCACCAGCACCGCGCCCAAGGCCAGCGCCAGGACCAGCACGGCCCCGGTGACGCCGGGAGCGGCCTTGGCCATGCGCTGCAGCCACAGAACCACGTGGGATATCCCGGCCATGACCGGGGTCACCACTGGCAGGAGCGTCCGTCCCATGATCTCGAAGAGGTTCAGCACCTGCTGTTTCGCCAGTCCAAACTGCGACCCGATGTCCACATTCATGGCGCGGGCCATTTCCTCGGTCACCGCCACGCCGCCCTTCATGGCATCGTCGATGGAGCGGATGTTCTGACCGAGCGAGTCCATGCCCGCGCTCATCTGCAGCAGAAACTTCACCGCCTCGTCCGACCCAAACGCCTTCTTGATAATTACCTGCGCGCCCGCCTGGGACAGGTCAGGGAACCGGTTCTGGATTTCCTGCAGAACGGGCAAAATACCCTTGAGGCGTCCCGTGGCGTCCACGAATGGCAACCCCAGTTCCTTGCCCGCCTCGGCTGCCTTCATGATGAACGCCTTGTACAGCGTGCCAGCTTCGGAACCGGGCATGGTCGTCTGGAGTTGCCCCAGAATGGCGAGTTGTTCTGTCAGCGGAATGTTGGAGGCCGCGGCGGTCGCGCCCACGTTCTTGATGGCCTCGGCCATCTGCGGTCCCGTCGTCTTGAACACGGCCACCGTCTGCGCCATGGCCCCGGAGAACGCCTTGGCCCAATCGATATCCGAGTACTTCTTCATGATGGGCTTGAAGATGCCGTAACCCGTAGTGAATGTGCCGACCATTTCCTGGACGGTGGCCTTGGTGGCCTTGGCCGTGATCGCCGCCATGGCCCCGAAGGTGCCGACGGCTTCGTCGCTCAGATTCGCCAGCGCGGATTTCACGTCATAACAAGCGCCGATGAACTCCGCCTTGCTGGCTCCGGCCCACTGATTGGAAAACGCCTCCGCCGCATCCTCGAGCGTCCGCAGATCCTTCGTTCCGAGCGAAGCCATTTCACCCAACGCCTTCTGCGTGGCGGCCGTCGACGCAACGAGCGCCGCCGGCGCGGCCATCAGGGCGAGGCCCGCGCCCATCATCATCGTGCCCTTCTGGATGCGGTCGAGATTGCGCGTCATGCGCTCGCTCGACGCCGCGACCTTCGCGTCGAGCGAATCCATCGACGATTCGATCTTGGCGGCGTTGCGGGAGAACATATCCCGCATCGTCACCACGATGCCCATGCCCAAGTCGTTCACTTCGTGAACTCCTGTTTACAGTGCGAAGTTCGAAGTGCGAAGTTGGCCGGAATCAACTATTGACTTCGCACTGGGCACTTCGCACTACGCACTTCAAATTCGAGCTGCCGCTCGAGCGCGTCCACAAATTCGCGGCGCACCCCGAGCGGCAGCGACACAATCTCGTTGTATCCCCAGTGCAACCCGCCGTAGGCGAGGAAGAACGCGTCCGCTACAACCGAACGTTCGGGAACAAGAAAGGGGGTTCGGCCTCCAACCGCGTGAGGATGCGCGCGCCGCAGGACGAACAGATCGTGTGGATGGTTGTATCGATGCCGCCGTCCACGCGCTGCATCTCCGCCCGGAGTGCGTTCAGGTCGAAGGCGGGCAGTTCCGCGAGCGAGTTCTTGTTCGGCGCCTTGCCGTCGATTTCCCTTACGCGCATGAGCATCGCGGAATGAAGGTCCGGAGCTTTGAGAACGGCCAGCCGTTTCTCCATGTGGCCGTCCAGCAGCGTGAAGATGATGGGCTTCTTGGTGCGGGGCAGTTCGAATATGAACTCGCGTTCCGTGCCGTAGGACGTAACTTCGAGATCGTCCAGGGCAATATGCACGTCTGTGGTCTCGCCGCAATCCTTGGCGGGGCAGGTGAGCGTAAGGTCCACCTCGTCGCCAAAGGAAATCTGGCGGAGTTTCACGAGGAGGAACAGCCGGTCGCCGGACAGGAGATCCAGCACGTCTTTGGCTGCGACCTCCGTCTTGTCTCCGAGCCGGACAAGACAGTTGCGAAGGACCTGGTTGACGGCCTCGCCGTCCTTCATAAGACGGCGGTTGGTGAGCAGCGACTCTTCCGCGCCCGTCATCTCGCGCAGTTCCGCTTCGAGTCCGCTGGGCAATGTGAAGGTATACATGAATCCGGTTCCTTTCCTGTTGAGCGAGAGCGCGGGAAAGGTTCCCTTCGGGGGGAACCTTCCACGCGGCGGTTTCTACGTCCAATACTGGAAGCAGATGGTGATTTTCTCGATGGTGTTTTCCGTGTTGCTGCCTTCGAGGTCGTCGTATTCGAGGGTCTTGATCCAGGCGCCATGCAATGTCCAGCGCCGGGTCTCGTTGCCGGTACGGTCGTACCGGACGATGTCGATATCGCGCATGTAGTCGTTGGGAAGGCTTCCCGTTCCCGCGTTCACGTCAACCTGTTTCTGGATCCACTCGCGCGCGGCCTGGTCCGAGCCGTCCTGCAGGACGCCCTTTTCGAGCGTGATGTCCTCGAACTTCACGCGGCCCGCGACCTTCTGATCGAAGATCGACCCGCCCGGCGCGAACGCCACTTCCTCGAATTCCGTTTTGGGCTCGCGGCCCTTTTTGAACAGCGCCACATCGAACCCATTCACCTCGACTGCGAATTGCCAGTTCTGGTACAGGCTCTTGGGCATGTTGCCGGCTGCATTCATCGGCGCACCTCCTTATGCGTTAAAGATTTCTTTGAAACTGCTGCCCGTGTCCGTCATCACGAAATTGAGTTCCACGAACTCGGCGGTCTTCGTGGGCTTCACGAACACGCGGGCAATGATTTCGTTGCGGTCCTGGACGGCAGGCGGATTGGTCTCCGCGTCGCACTGGACACGGTAGTCGTAGACGCCCGCATTGCTCTTGACGTCCTGCAAAAAGGGATTGATGAGCCGGAGCAGCGCCCGCCACGTGCGGGGATGGTTCGGTTCGAAGGTCACGAAGCGGGACGAGTCCCCGACGGCGCGTTCCATGTAGATCATGAGGCGCCGGACATTGACGCGGTCCGCGGCGGACGGCTGTTGCAGAAGCGTCTTCTGGCCCCAGATGTTCACACCGGAGTCCGGGAACACCGCGATGACGTTGATGCCTTCGGGGTAGAGCACGTCGCGGTCCGCGCGCTGGGTGAGATACGCCACGCCCTGCACGTTGAACACGCGGCCCCGGTCGATGCCCGCGGGCGCCGACCATACGTAGGCTTTCTGATCGTTCCGCGCGTAGCAGCCCGCGACCGCGCCGGACGGCGGGACGAGCTTCTCGTGGCCGCTGACCGGGTCCTCGATACGCAGCCACGGCCAATACACCGCGCCGTAGGACGAATTGAACGCCTCGTGGCTGTATCCGCCCTGGCCTCGCCGAAAGTCCAGCGCCTCCTGCGGCGTCAGGCCCATCGGGGTATCCAGGATGCAGAACACGTCCTTGCGCAACTCGGCATACGTGAGCGCGGCGTTCAGAACCGCGCCCGTGGTCACGCCGGGGATACAGAGGAGGTTCAGATCGAACACGTCCTCGAAGGCGCTGAATCCCGTATGCTGGGAGTGGTCGCCGATGTAGTCCTCGTCCGCGAGGCCCGTAAGACCGTCGTCGCCGTCCGCAAGTGTGAACTGGCCCACGGCGGGCCGGTGCTGTGCGGTGGCGGTTCCCGTGGTCTTGTCCTCGATGGTGACGTATTCCGAGTCGCCGTTCACGACGAGTTCGACGTAGTTCGCGGCAGTCGGCGTCATCGAGAGGTCCTTGAACACTTCGACGATCTCGTTCTTGTGCCGGACGATGAGATTGAACTCCGTGTCCGGCGAACGGGAACCGTTCTCCAGTTGGACGGCGATCCGGTCGCCCCAGACGCCCTCGTCCACGGCCTTGACCGTCAACGCGTCCTGCGGGTCCAATCCGCCCGCGAGGTGCGTCGTGGTAACGGCGGCAACAACGCCGGTATCTGTCCCGGCGACGGAGATCAAAGCGGCGGCTTCGGCCTTCGCGGTGACGGCGGCCACGACCTGAGCAATGGTCGACGTGGCCGCGCCTTCTCCATCGGTTGCGAGATTGACCGTGATGGCCTGTCCCGTCACGTCGATAGACAACGGCGTGTCGTTGCCGGAGGCGACGAGTGCGATGGTGATGCCGCTGCCCGCCGCGCCTGCCGCCACGGCCTGCCAGACGATTCGGTTCGTACCCGCCACGCCGGTCGCGAGCGTCGCCTTGACGGCGTTCCGGTTTTTGAGGGTGACTGCGCTGCGCAACGCGGCAAGCGTCATTTTGTCCAACGAGTCGGTATAGTGGGCGATGCGGTTCACCCAGAGTTGCGCGCCGCCGTTGTCAAAGAAGGCGCGCGCGGCATAGGCCAAATGACCCGCCTGGATGTATCCGCCGAAACGGCGGACGAACTGTTCCCAACTGGTCACGAGCGTCGGCTTGTTGATCGGGCCGCGTTCGGCGACGCCGCTCATGCCGCACGCGGAGGTGGACAGTTGCTTGACGTAGTAGCTGAAATCCGTTTCACGGATGTTCACACCGGGGGAAAGATAGGTGGGCATGGCTTAACTCCTCTTCCTGCGCGCCGTCCGCGCGGTGTCCGGGGCTGGCGTCAGTTGGCCGGTGCCGAATCCGAGTCGGTTACGGATGGTCGTCTCTGTTTCCGGGTCGGTCAGGATGCCGGGGGGCTGCAGCGGTTCGTTCGAGGCGGTCTCGTCGAGGGGAGTCAGGCTCACGGCGCCCCGCCGGGCAGCCGCCTCCATTTCGGCGGACACTTCGTCATCGGGCAGGCGCAACCGTTCGCGCGGTCCGAGGTGCAGTCCGTGCCCGCTGCGCGTATGCAGCGACAGCGGCTGAAACAGCAGGTTCTTCACTTCAATCATGGGCGTTTTCTCCTTTATGTCTGTGGGCCGAAGGCGGCGTCTTCGGTGACACCGCCGCGGAACTCGAAAATCCGGGTGTGAATGAGCTTCCCCTCGCGGACCGTGTTGTCGTACACGGGACAGTCCTCGATACGGCACCGCCCGGACACCTGGCGCAGGTTGGACAGGTTCACGCGCCGCCATGCGCCGAGAGGCACAAGCAACGTGAGGTTGAGCGCGCCACGGTCGCCGACGGGCAATGTGGGGTGCGCCTGGAAGAAACGGGCGGTTTTCTCCTGCATGTCCAGAACGGACGGGGCGTCACACGCCGTGGCGACGAGGTCGAAGTCCAGGTGATACAGCCGGGGACGGGCCGTTTCAGTGAACGTCATCGTCGCCCGGTCGTCGGCGAGCAAAGGAGCCGGACAACGGCGTGCGCCGTCTTCGACAGGGCTGGGGCCTTGAAGGATGAAGCTCGGAACCTTCGTGACTTCGAACACGTCGTCCGGAGGAACGAGGACGGCATTGGCGGCGATCTCCGCCTTGACCAGGCGGATAAAGGATTCCACCACTTCGCGCAGTAACGTCATGTGTTCGTCTCCGGCTAACCTTGTTCACAGGTTACTTACCGGAAATCGAGACGAAGCGTGATCTATAAGGATCAGTGCCCGCCGAAGATAAATCTTGACATATCAAGGGGTTTCGGCTATTATTGCGCCATTCTAAGAGGCGTATGCCGCTCTTCCTGTAGTTGATCGAATCGTGACTATCCCCGGGGGATGCGGCGGAAAGTTGAATCGCGGTTCGGTCTTTTGGTCGAACCCGCGCGTGCGGCATCAAGATGTAAACACGCAACGCCTCTCTGCAACGCAGCAATTCCGATTTGTAAACCTACAACGCCCGATTCCATGTTTGCATCCGATCATTGTAACGCTGCAAGCGCCATTTGCGAATATGCAAACCCGACTTGCATGTTTGCATCCTGAAATTGCATGCTTACATCGTCGCAATGGAAATCTACAACGTCTCATTGCAAGCACGCATTTTCGATTTGTAAGTCTGCAAATGGACGTTGCAGCGCCGAGAAGGACGATGTAAGTCGTTGTTTTTGAATTGGTTATGCCGTTTTCGTCAAGAAGCGGCTTTGGATGAATGAATTCGGAAGGAGAATGGGACTATGCCGACATTTCCACGACGGGAACCGGATGCAGTCGCGTTAGCCGACGCGATGATCGCCGGGTTCCAACAGAATCCGTCCGTGTTTCCACATGCGGACGTGCCGGGGCTCCAAGCATTGCGCACGGCATATCAGACCACCAAGAACGCACAACTGGACGCGGAAGCCAAGGCGCAATTGGTCACGGAAGCGAAGGACCAAGCCTTGACGACACTCGAGGACTTGATGAAGAATCAACTTCGTCAGTCCGAGGTGGATACTTCCGATGACCCGGCTAAACTGGCGTTGATTGGTTGGGGGCCGAAAGCGCCCGCTCAGCCGAGCAATCCGCCGGGACAGCCGCGCAATCTCGATCCCGTTGTGCAAGGACCGGGTATTCTTTTCCTCGATTGGAAAGCGCCCGCGCCGGGTCCGGGTGGCCGCGTGCGCACGTATCTCGTCGAGCGGCGCGAGCAAATCAGCGGCGGCGCGTTCAACGAGTGGCATCAAGTCGGCGTCGCGCTGGACAGCGAACTGACGTTGACCGACCAGCCGCGCGGCGTGCAATTGGAGTACCGCATCATCGCAGTGAACAACGGCGGCAACAGCGTACCGAGCAACACGGCGGACGTGGTCCTTTAGGGGAGAACATACGCCATGGCGCAATTCCCGAAACAGGAAATGGATGTCCTCACGCTTGCGAACGCGATGATCTCCGGGTATCAAACGAACCCCAGCGATTTCCCGCATGCCGATTTGCCCGCGCTTCAAACGGCCACGGATGATTTGCGGCAGGGCCTCCTCGTGTCGATCTGTTTTCGGGCGATGGCCAAAATAAAGACGGAAGAGAAGGACGGCGCGTTCGATGCGCTGGTCGTCAACATGACGGCGCAATTGCAGCAATCGGAAGTGGACACCGCGAACGATCCCGGCAAGTTGGAATTGATCGGCTGGGGAAAGAAGACACCCGCGCAACCGAGCAACCCGCCGAACCAACCGCGCACGGTTGAAGCGATCATGCAAGGTCCCGGTACGGTCTATCTCGATTGGAAGACACCCATTGTTGGCGGCAAAGGCGGACCGGTCCGGGCGTATGTGATCTATCGGCGCGAACAACCGCAGGGCGGCGGCGCATTCGGCAGTTGGGAACAAGCAGGCATGGCGCTCGAAACACATGCCCTGCTTTCGCATCAATCACAACGTCGCGAGATCGAATATCGCATTATCGGCGTCAACAGCGCCGGAATCAGTGTTCCGAGCAACACCGCAGCCGTGGTGTTGTGAACCGAGACGCAGAAGACTTATGATGTTCAGCAAGAATTGCTGAGAAGGAGAATATCTGAAACAGATTGTAAATAGCTTTTAGGCGTCAAGCCTTGAGCGGGTCAGCCAAAAACTTCCACGTTATGAAACCGAAGACCTGCGCAAGTGCGAGACGCGCTCCGTTTGGAGCGCGGTTCGCACTGCGTCCTTCGGTAGGGATGTGGAAGTCCCTTGGTTGAGCGCGGTCGCCGCGCTCCTCAGTTTTTCCCGCCTCTTTGCTCCGCCTGAATTAACTGAAGGTACAAATCACTACCTCAGCAATTCGGCTGTGGTTGCGTTTTGAGAAATCAACCAACAAAGAAAGGATGTCTGCTATGACACCACCACCTCCACCTGCCGCCATGATCGCTGGCATATTGCCCATGCTACTCGTATTGCTCCTTGTAGTTTCTTACATGGTGCGCCGCCGCCAAAACAGGATTCTTCTGGTACTTCGTCGCGTAAGGCTAGATGAATCCGATCCATCAGGCATATTCGTCGAGATGGCAGGACGACCGAGTGGCTTTTTCAGTTGGCTCTTCACAACGGTAAGACTTCTCGAAGAGACTTCGTTGATTGTTACTGCAAAACAGATTGCGATTAAGAGTTGCGGGTTGTCGGGCGAGGAACACAGCGTAATCCCATTGCCCAGTGTGGCAAGCACGCGTTGCGCCTATAGGCGACCGATTTGGCTCTTAATCTTTGGGGTCTTTTCTGTCGTGGTTGGCGTTGTGGGAGGGTTAATAGCCGGTAATTACTATTCTCGGATGACCTCGGCATTCGGAGGCAGTAATCCAACGGGGGGCTTTATCATCGGTGGTCTCATAGTGGGGATCGTTCTTTCTGTCGCCTATATCCTCCTGAAGAGCCTTTCGATTCAAATCGAAACGGATGGCGGAAGTAATTTTATCATTGTGTTTCAGCGCACAGTCATAGAGAACGTATCGGTGGACATGAAGCTGGCCCTTAGGGTTATTCGGATCATCAATGAAAATGCCACAAAAGCCCAGTTCCAAGTGGCAGGGCCGCCGATATCCAGTTCTGCCGGTCGAGTGGAATCGTAAAAGCAGAAGTGTTGCGAGGACGCCCGTTCAGACATTTCTCAGCGCGGCGCGGATGGCTTTACGGTAGTTGTCCGCGACCTGGTCGCGGTACTTCTCCATCGTGGGATGCAGGAAGGGGCGGGGCGGGAGGACGATGGTGGTCCCGTTCGGCATGGTAATCGTCGCCCCATACTCCATGATGGCCCCGATATTGACCATGTCCTCGCCGTCCTTGTTGACCGTCCCGCGCAACAATCCCACGAATGCATGATCGCTCAGAATCCGTTGGGTGACGGAATTGAGGAGGAACCCGGTATCGATGAGCGCCTTGCTGGAACCTTTGCGTTCGATGGTGCTTTCCGCCAGCGGCGCGAAAGGCACGCCGCCCGGCGCTTGCGAGACAATGCCCCGCTTGATCTCTCTGACGAGCAGCAGGGCGTTCTGGATCGTGGCCTGCCGAATGGCCTTGGCCAAGCGCGCGCCGGGATTGTTCTCCAGCCGCGCCTTGACCTTGTCCCAGTCTCCGAATCGCTTAACCGACATGATGTCTCACCAATCTGATCACCTTGTGCGTGATCGCGCCGAACAACCGTTCTTCCTTCACCGTCTGCACGCGATAGATTTCCGCGCCGACTTGGACGCGATCTTCTGGGTGGACGTCTGCCTCCGGCAGCACGCAGGCCGTGGCGTCGATCTTTTGGGCGAGATCTTCCGCGGGCGTTGGGATGAACTCCAGGGGAAACGGCTCGCCCACCGGCGCGTAAGGCGCGTCGTCCGTTCCATACAACTGTTCGCCCGCAATAGCGCGAAGCAGCACCGCCGTCTGCGCGGACGCGAGGATCAGTTCGCGGACATCGGCACCCGCTTCGGCTTGCTCGTTCGGACTCAGTAGGGCCATAGGTGTGGGTCCTCCAGGGGTTCGAGGTCGAGACCCTGTTCGTAGAGGACGGGCCGGAACTCCGGCGTAATGATGTATCCGTCATCGTCATGGACGCCGGACGTCATCTGCGCCGCACGCTGCCGGTACTGGAGCGTCAACGACTCTTCGAGGTCCGCCCACTGCTTGGGCTGGCCTGTTTTGTTGACGCTCTTGTCCCCGCTGGAAAACGAGAATGCATTCGCCGTTGCCGCCCGCATGACCTGGCATGCGTTGATCTGCCCCAGGAGCAGAAGCAGTTCCCGCGCTTCGCTCTCGGGTTCCGGCACAATCTCTCCGCTGGCAACGGAAAGCGTAATACGCAGATCCCGCGCGAGACGGAACGCCCCCTTCAACAGACACCGCGCCAGAACCTCGTCGGCGAAGAGGATCTTCTCCGGGTCGGCGAGGTCCTGGCGCAGAATGGATACCAGGTCGGCCAGCGGCATGGGTCACCCCGTATTGGAACCGAGTTCCTGCAAACGCGCATTGATGGCCGCGACTACGCTCCGGCGTTTCTCCGTGACGAGCCACGACTTCAGCCGTTCCACATCCGTTTCCGACTGGATGCGCGCGACGGCGTCCGGCGCCTGCAGCGTGGCAAGGCCCTCCGGCGAGGAGCCATCCGGCGGCGCGGGAGTAACGGTCGGCGTATCGTCCCGGACCACGACCAGATGCCCCGTCGCCACCGCGCGCTGCATTTCCGGGGTGAGCGAGGCGGCTTCGGCCACCTCGCCCGGCTTGAGTTCGAGTCCGGCGTCCGTGATGAGCAGCATGCCGGCGCGTACGTTCTTCACTTGGACCATGTGCGGTTGCCTCCCTTATCCGAGAATCCGGATCTTGACCAGAATTTCCGGGCGGGTGACGCCCTGGCCCAGTTCCATCCACACAAGCCAGCCGGTCTTGAACTGGGTCTTGACCTCGATGGACTCCGTGGTGAGCGTCTCGCGGATAGGCCACTTGCCGACTTCCGTATCGGGCACAAGGATGATCTCGTTCATCGCCGCCGCCGCGGTGAGCAGAATGCCGCCTGTGCCGTAGTTCTTGATGAGGCCCTTGGCGCGCAACTCGGCCTTCGTCTCCGGGTCGAGGTTCCACGAGCGCATGTCGTTGAACCGGCGTCCACGCATGACGATGTACTTCACCGACATCTCCAGGTCTTCGATAATCGAGATGGCCTGGTTGAGTGCGGCCTCGGTCAGCGCCGTGCCGGTAACCTCGACGACGTTCGCCGCGGGCACCGCCGCGGACACGACGGCCAGCGTGCGGCTGTCGATCTTCTTGCGGATCTCGTTCGCGGCGCTGGTCTGGATGTCCATGAGCGTGCCGATGTTGCCGTGCTTGAGCACGGACACGTCGACCATCGGGTTCGAGTGGATGCGGCTCGTCGGGAACTCGACCTCGTCTTTCGTGACCTCGCCCGCGCACGCATCGCCGTCGGTGCTGATCCAGTGCGCCGCGATGCTGGCCCGCTTCTGGTAGATGGGCCGCTCGCCCTTTGGCAGCGTGTGCTTGGTCAGCAGGAGCGAGGAGATCTCCTTGCGGTCGATTTCCTGTTCGATGGGCGCGGCTATGGCGGTCGCCAGCGCGCGCATGCCCTCGGGAGACTCGAGCGCCTGGTTCATCAGGCGCGCCATGGCCTCCATGTATTCCTGGCTGTGGATGTTGATGTTTGTGGTGGTTTTCATGGGTCGGTATTCTCCTTCCTTAGACGATCAGGCGGAACTTGAGCGTGCCGCCGGACACGGAAATCGCCTGCGCGACGACTATGTCGCCCTCGCCGACACCCGCCGTGAGTTTGCCGTTCGTGGACGCCTTCAGGAGGTCGCCTGCCTGGACGGTCCCCTCAAACACGTCGGTCTCGTAGACGCCGCCCATGCAAAAGATGCCGGGCATCTCGCCGCTCTTGTATCCCTTGATAAGGATGCCGAACGACGGCGCGGTGGGGTCGGTGTTGACCGCGAACAAATCGTTGCCCGCGACCTTGACCAACTGGCCGAGTTCGCCGTCGCCCTGCAGGTAGCCGTCGCCGTAGGCGAGGCCCCGGTGCGATGCATTGATAAATGCCATGGTGCTGACTCCTTCCTATTGGGTTAGGCCGACTGGGCCAGGGTTCCGGTTTCCGAGGCGACCCGCGTGCGGTAGGCGGCCATGAAGCCGTCGCGCAACTGGTCCTCGAGCGAGGTTTTCTTGTCGTCGACGTCCAGGGGACGGACGCCGGCGTCGGTCCGCATGGGCGGGGATTCCTTCGAGCAGGTCCGGCAGGCTTGTGCGGATTCTTGTGCGGGGGCGCCGTCGCCCGCCTTTGCGATTCCACCATCCTTGCCCGCATCCGCGGACGGTTTGACGCCCGCCATGCGTTCATAAGCCGTTTCGGTCGCGGCGAACGCGTCGTCGGACAGGCTGGCCAGACGGAACAGTTCCTGTTCGCGGTCATCATCGGACGCGAAGGACAGTCCCTGTTTCTCCATCTTGCGCAGAAGCTTTTGCGCCCGCGCGCGGTTGGCGGCGGCTTTCTTGTCCGCTTCGAGGTCCTGGACCTGCTTCTGGAGTTCGGCTACCTGCTGTTTGAGGTCTTTGTTCTCCTTCTCCAGTTCCTTGACGCGCGCCTTCAACGAGGCGGGGTCTTCGGGGACGGGTGTGTTGCCTCCGCCACCGCCACCGCCTCCGGCGTCGTCCTTCTTCTTCGCGCCCTCAGTTTCTTCCTTGGACGTCTTGTCCTTGTCTTTCTCGTCCATCGATGTCTCTCCTTTCGTGGTTTCTTCACATGGGCACTGGTGCGACGCCACTTGCAGAATGCGTGCGTTCTCGTCCGCACCCTTGCGGTCGAGCAGCCCGACTCCCGTGAACGTCACGCCGTGCAGGATTTCGTAGACTGGTTTCCCCTGGACCTCGCCGCCCTTGTACTTGCGCAGGTGGACGCAGTAGTCGTTTTTGGACGCCGCGCGCTTGCCACAGACGGAGCATTCACCTTCCTCGTAATCGCACTCCATCGAGACGTGGGTGATGACGCCGCGTTTCATGAGCTTGTATGCGAGTTGGGCGTTGGCGCTGTCCCGTGTGTACAGTTCGCCCGCGCACTCGATGCGCTGGCTCTGGGCGTCTTCGATGTAGTCCGCGCCGGCGATGCCGCCAACGATGTCCGTGAAGTCCTGGGAGTGTTTGAGGTCGATCTTCTTGTTGACCGCCGTCATGTACCGGGTGGCCAATTCCTCTGCGAGGAAATGGTCGCCGTTCCGGTTCGTGCCAGCGCGGCACAGCACGAACGTGAACTGCGGATCGCCCGAGGGACCGGGGGCCACATCCAGGGCCTCCGCCGAGGGGAACACGAACTCGATAGGGGCGGAAGTGTGCATGGCCGCCGCGCGCAACCCGTCGGGCAATGCCGAACCGGTCTGATGCTTCTTGACCCAATCCTTGGCCTTGTCCAAGGTCCATCCATCGGGGTTCTCTTCGGTTTTCTTGGCAAAGCGGTATGCCTGCAACACCATGGACTCCGAGTCCGCTCCTTTGAGCGTTCCGACGATGATGGACACGCCGTCCTTGAGTTGTTTGGTGCGGAAGCATTCAGGAATGAAGTCCTTGCTGTCGCGGATGCGGTAACGGATTTCGTTGTCTGACGGACTCGCGGAGTCCGCCTCGTCCCAGACCCCTTGTGTGCGCAGGTCCGCCGCCTGTTTCATGGCCTTGGCTTTGCGGCAGATGAACAGCCGTTCCATCGCGTTTGAGTTCTCGCCGTGCCGCGACGTGATCGAGTAATGGTGCTGTTGAGACTTCATGTTGGATTCGCGGCCTTGCGACGCGATGATGGCTTTCATCTCGCTTTCGTTCGGGTAAGCATGGTCGCGGTACGAGATCAGCCAGTGCGAGATGTGTTTCGCGTTGCCGAGAAATGTCTCGAAGACCCCCTTGGCATTGGCCTTGGTGACGGTCTCGTGATCGGTCTCGTAGAATTTGACCTTCGAATCCTCATTGATGGTCAGGCCGTCCCAGTAGGTCATCAGGCCTTCGACGAAGTGGTACGACTTCTCGTAATTCGTCGTCGAGAATTCCGTGGCATAGGGGGGATCGAAATACGCCAGGTCCACCTCGGCCTTCGGCAACAGCGCGTTTACGTCTTCGTTATATGCCTTGCAGGGTTGGCCGTTGTCGAAGACAAGGGCGTTGATCCGCGCGATATTCGCTTTGAAGCGCTCGATGAACTCGTCGGGAGTGTCCTCGCGCTTGCCATAGGACGTGGACGACGAGAAGTGGCCGAACCCGCCCTTGCCGGACATGCAGGTCTTGCCCAACGCGAAAAGCGCGATGTCCTTCTTGTATCCCTTGAACAGATTGCAGTTCGCGCGAAGGTTATCGATGATGCCATGGACGCCCTGCGCAAAGAAGATGCCTTTGAACTTGTCCCGGACAAACGTGCCTGCCTTTGGATTTTGCGCCAGGAGCTTTTCCAGGTCCGCCTCAGAGAGGCGGGTGTCCGAATTCTCTACAATCGCTCGCGCCGCATGATAGGAGTAGCGGAGCCGGTCATTGGCCAGTACTTGTAACCCCTTGGTCTTGTACATATAGGCCACGACCGCGGACCCGGTAAAGACGTCCAATACGGACGCCGCATCCTCTGGCGTGTGCTTCCAGATCCAGTCCACCAGCTTTTGCTTGGAGCCGATGTAGTTCGTGACGTACTTGGGGCGCTGGTCCGCCGGGAGTTCCTCGGTGACGAGTTCGACGCCCTGCGCCGCGAGTGATTCCAGATGCAGCCCGAGCGAGGCATCCGTTTCCAGCAGGAAACCCAGCCGGTCAAGGTCGGTAGCGAACAATTCCATGCGTCCTCCGGCAGGCGACCACCACCTGTCTGAGGATTACTTACCGGAAATGAATGGAAATGGGTGCAGAGTGTTCTGTGAGACAAAAGAGGCGCCTTCCGCACTATGTCGCAGACCGTGCATGCAATTCCGCCAGCACCCTTTTGGCGCATTCGTCCATGGTGGCGAACTCCCCCGTTTCCACGATAGGTCCCCGACTACCGTGGTAAGGAGACTGCGTGTCGCGGTGGTACTCAAGGAAATCCTGCGGCAGCGTCTTGACGCCCCGTTCGACCAGCCGGTTGATGACCCAGAACCCGTCCTGGTCCCACTCGACGATACCCGGCAGGTAGTAGACCTCGATATCCATCGGCCCCGATCCCTGAAGCCAGACCCCGATAGGCTCGTAATCCACGACTTGGCCGTTCTCAATGACCGCGCGCCGGTCAATCATGTAGCGGAGTTTCATGACCACTCCTCTGCAATGGCAATGTGCTCCGCCAGGATCCCCGCGTCAATCTGGGCGAACATGTCCCGGTTCTCCCGCCGGTACGTCTGCCACCGATTCCAATCCGCCGCATAGGCGGCCTCGCAGGTCGGTTCGATCAACTCTATATGGTGCCGCCGTCCGACGTCGTCCACAAGGTCCATCTCCGCCCAATCGCCGCCGTCACGCCACCAGCGCACCACCTTGATTGTGTGTGAATGCTGGAACCCTTGGTCGTACCCTACGGCCTTCCAGAGCAGCCAGAAGTCTGTATGCGTCACATTGCCTTGCGCATCGAACCTCGGCGCGACCCGCGTCACGAGAAAGCTGTCCGCGATGTCGCGGAACAACTGCTCGCCGTTGTCCTCGTTGTACACCGTCACATACGAACCCCGCTCGTTGAAGAGCCGGAACTCGTCCTGCAACCGCGCCTTTTCCTGCTGTATGAACTCCTGCATTATCAGCCTCCGTTACAGCACCATGCTCTCGATACGCCGCCCGTCTGGCAGAAGGGTGATGCCCCGCGACGTGAATGCGCGCAACACGCGGTCCCGTTCCTGTGCCGACGCCGTCTGGATGAATTCTATGTTATCCAAGAGCGTGACCGAATACTTGAAGATCGTTTCATTACTGCCTTGGCGCGCGCAATGCTTCCATCCATCGACCGTGCTGTGCCGCTGTTCGCGGACCGTGTCGTCCGTGCATCGCCCGTACTTGTCCCCGTCGTAACTGATGGCGTCCATGCGCCGCAACAGCCGCTTCTTGAAATAGAGCCCTGTGTCCTTTGGCTTCCCGTCCGCGCCGAGTTTCTTGATGCGCGTGAAAAAATACGTCGCGCCGCCCGTACTCATATCCGCCTCGGGAGACATGCCGCCGGGGACGACGCCCGCCCGCATTTTCTCCACCGTGCTGATCATGGCGCCGTTGTTGTCCAGTAACGTCTCGATGAACGGTCCCATCTGGGTACGATTGGTCAGACTGTGTTTGAGGGTATATCCCTTCATCTGGCGTTCGAGGTCCTCGTCGGACAGGTCGAAACGGTATTGGTGGCGATATCCGCCCCGGCGTTTCGCGTCCGCGTGCCCATACTGGTACTCGCCGAGCGGATTGTATCCCGGAAGCCGTGTGAGATCGGGCACGCCCAAACGATGTTCCCAGAACCCGCGCAACGCCTGCACGCGTTCGTCCATGGCCGCGCCGCGTTTGTCCAGATCGCCAAGCAGACTGACGTATTCACCGTCCTGGTCCTCCTTGCGGATGTACGCCAGCTTGCGGAGATACATCCATTCCGCGTGCTGCGGCGATGCGATGCTGGCATCGACCCCGAGAGATCCCAGATGTTCCAAAGCCCGTTCCACCGTATCCGGTTCCGCCGCCCCGGCGATGGCCAGTTCCAGTTCGCCCTGCTGGGCGTACAGATTCGCGCCCGACCACGGCGTGTACCGGACGCGGGTTCCGTCCGGAAACGTAATCTCGTACTGTTCACCGTCTTTCAGGCGGTCGCCGTTGAACATGGTGCTGTTCGTCGCCGCGTCATCGAGCACGGACACATCATTCTTGCGTAACTCCCGTCGCGTGCTCTGGACCTTCGTTTTGCGAACCGTGAACGGGGGTGCCTTCTTGTCGTCTCGCGCAGGCAGCCGTTTGCGCAGATACGCCTCGAAATTCCCGCCGCCCACCTTCTGCCGTTGCGTCACCGCTTCATCCACGCGGTCCAGCCACTGCAAATAGGTCTCCGCCATTTCCTTCACGTCCGGATCGCCGGATTTCAGCAGCTTCGTGAGCGCGGCCCGGTGTTTGCGCGCGGCGTCGAGCTTGGACTGATTGTATGAACCGTCCTGAGCGTGATGGTTCGTCGTCTTCACGGCCAGCAGGATATCCTGCGCGAAGCGGTCTTCCGCCAGCGGTTCGCCGACCTTGATATTGCTCCGGTCCATAGCGCCCTGTTTGAGGGATTCCAGAATCCGGCCATCCGCGTCCGGCCGCATCTTGAGTTTGACGACGGTCCGCTTCTTCCCACCGAAGGATTCCGTGAAGATGAGGGCGTTCTGGTCTTCGACTTCATCCGCATCGATGGGGAGCGTCTTGCCCTGCCAGCCCAGCGCCGCGGCGTCTTCGACGATGTCCATTTCCTGCTTGCCGAGCCGTCCCTTGCGCGGAACGGGAATGTCCGCCTCGAATCGGAAATCCTTTTTTCCCGTTACCTCGCCGTAGTACCGCTCGAAATCCGGGCGTATGCGCTGCTTGCGCGCGAGCAGCATGTCCAGAAAGGACTTCCTGGCCGCCTCGTTGCGACCGAACCGAGCGTCCGCATACGCGCGCACGGCGTCGAGATACACGTCGTCGGGAATCTGTTCGATCTCGCGGATGTACCGAAGCGCGGCTGACGGGTCCACCTGAATTTGTCCCGCTTTCGCCGCGCGGAACATCCGGTCGTACAGCGATTCGAGCGACCCGTGGTTACTGTTCGGGTTGTACCCAATGCGCAATTCCTCGTCTGCGCGGCCCAGGAACTTGCCAGCCTGGCCCTTGTCCACGCCGTAGAGGCGGCCGTCCACCGTGCGGATGAATTGCTGGGGATGGTTGTCATGGTTGGAAACGAACCAGTCGATGACGTGCTCGCGCTGAAGTTGCTCGATTTCCTCCCGCGTGAGCGCGCTCAGATCGGCCAGATCGCGGAAGTCGTAATCCGGGCGCAGGCCGGTCTTCATTTTCTGGATGGTGCCGACCCGTCCGTTGAGGGCGATGACGCGCACCTCGATGGCTTCGGGGTCCACCAACCGTCCCAGACGATAGGCCATTTCTTCCGAATGGGCAAGGAGTGGATTGTCCGCGGGTTTGAACATCCAGCGGCTGCCTTCGCCGTCCAGCCAGAATTCTTTGGCGTGTACGCCGCCGGCGTCTTTCGCGCTCTTTTCGAAGGTGAAATTCGCGGGCTTGCCGCGCGTCGTTTCCCACGACTCGTCGACGGCAACGAACTCCGATCCTTTCTTGGCGAACACCGGCGGCGCGGGAACCGGGCTTGGGGCCGGTTCCCATGCCGGAGGAGCGGACGGCGTCTTTACCAATGGCGGTACCGTGGCGGGCTGTGACTTCTTTTTCCCGTACTTCGCCTGGTGCGCCTGGTATCCCGCCGCGAGTTTGTCGTGGACGGACTGGACCTTGACCGGGTCCGTTTCGGAGAGGATCGTGATGAAGTCCTGCTTGCTGCCCCACTGCCAATTCTTGACCTTGGCCGCCTTGACAAGATCCTTCAGTGCAACCGCATTCATCGACGCGAGCTGATCCTGGAAGACCTTCTTCTTGAGGGCCAGTTCCTTCGCCGTGAACTCGAGGTATTCCTGCGGCAGCCCCGTTCCCATGGCGAGGGCGACCTCGGCGTCATGCACCGATGCCATGAACGAGGCGAACTGCTCCGGCCCGGCGGGAAGCACCACTTTGGCCGTCTGTTCCTCGATGAAGGCTTTCGTCTTTTGCAGTGCGGCATTCGTGGCTTCCTGTTTGGCCTTCTCGGCGAGTTCCTGGCCAGCCGCCTTTTCCAGGGCGTGGACCAGTTGCTGTTTGTTCTTGAGCACGCCCACACCGAGTTTCTGTTTTGCCGCGATAAGCGAGTCCCCGGACAGGCCGCCGTGGTCCACGCCGGGTTCGATTTGGTCCAGCAGTTCGATGACGTCCTGCTTGGTCATATTGAGGGAGATGCCCTTGGACTTAGCCATCTCCTGAAGGTCCTTGACCGTGAGTTCGTGCAGCCCCCCGGTCGGTGGAAGCTGGGCGACCTGTTTCGCGACCTGCTGGGCCTGCTTGATGGCGGCCTGTTTCTGCGCCAGCAGCGCGACGAGGTCTTCCTTGCTGCGCAGCGCACCAATCTTGTACTGGGCGAGTTTGGCCTTGAGCGCCTCGCCGCCGAGGTCGCCGTGGGTGATACCGGGTTCGGCGGTGTCCAGCAGTGCGATGAAATCCGCCTTGGTTCGCGCGATGGCGATGCCGTTCTGTTTGGCGAGCGTCTGAAGTTGTTTGACGGTCAATCCGTTGAGGTCGCCGATGGCGCCGCTCTCGAATGCGGACTTGAGTTTGGCGTCTTCTTCCGCTTTGGCGTCTGCAAGCTTTTCCAGCGTCTGCGGCGGCAGAATGCACGCGGCAGGTTCGCCGTCCGCCTTGGCCATGGGCGTGAGACCGCAGATATCCATGGGCCACGCGACGACGTGGGTACACCGGCAATGGGGATGCGCCGGTTGCTGCGGGAACTTGTCCGTGAGGAAGACCTTGCCATCCAGACCGCCGCAAACCGGGCACATGCGCTCGTCTTCCATCGCGAGCCATTCGAGCTTCTGCACGCCGACCCGCTGGTGGAACTTGAGCCGTCCTTGGTTGTGCGCGCGCAACACCTCGGTCCGGGCGATCATCTCCATGCGGTACTGCGCCTTGCTGAACACGCGCGTTCCGGCTTGGCGGAAGGAATCCTTGTCCACGATGACGTGGCCGAGATCGCGCACGATATCGTCGGCGCCCTTGCCCGTGGCGATGCCGCTCATGATCGTGCGTTTGATGCCGTCGGCCAGTTCGCGGTGGACGTCCCCGGCGAGGACAACGTTGTAGTTCACCATGAAGTCCAGCGCGTCGGTGTCCACGAGGGTGAAGACCCGTGTCGTGAGCTTGTCTATCCCGGTGGGAGTGAGGTCGCGATAGAAGGGCATTTGCGCCGCGGCGAACTCGCCGACGCCGTCGTACACGCCCTGCCGGAATGCCGCCTTGGTGGACTTGCGAAAAGCGACGGTCTGGTCCTTCTTGACAGCGGAGAGGATGTCCCCAAGTTCCCCGTTGAGTTTGTCCAATCCCTTGAGCGCCGCGAGCTTGTTGTCCGGGAGGGAACCGAGCGACTTGTACCGGAGGATGGCCTTGGCGACCTCCTCCTGTGCGGACTTGAGCGACTGTGTGACGCCGCTGGCCGTCTGATCGGCATACAGGTTCCGAGCGCGAACCGATTTCTGCGCGGCGCGGCGGATGCGTTCCGCCTGGGACAGACGGGGCGCGGCGGCGGCGATCATGTGCCGGACTCACGGAACCGGCACGCCGTCGCATCGAAACTACGCTCGCACCGATGAACGGCACAGAAGTTGGTGTCCACATCGAAATGGAGGCAGCCGTCGCAATATCGTGACGCGGCGTCTGTGCTCGGCAATGACGGCGGAAGTGCGGCATCCGAGGAAGCGGGCGGATTCTCCGGGGCAATTCCCAGCATCTTCTGCGCCGCCTCGACGGAGAGTATCCCCGCCATGACCATGTCCACGATAGGCTTGACCTGTTTCTCGTCCGAGAGGTCTACAACCTTCCCTTCCGTTTTGCGGTTCGCGGCTTCGATATCCGGATCGAGGTCCATCTTTAGCTGCACACTCGACCGGCTGATGAGTTTCCTGTCGTACAAATCGATGAGCAGCCGCTTGAGGTCCACGGCATCGTTGGGGTCGAGATCGTTGAACAAGAACTGGAGCGTCTTTTCCCCGTAGCCTTTGAGTTCCTGCCAGTCGTCGAAGACCCACGCGAGGATGGTCCGGGCGGCCTGTTTTATCTCCCGGATCATCACCATCATCTTCTGCATGCTGACCGATGCCGTGGCGAAGTTGGGGCCGTCGCCCGTCACGAGCGAACGCGACAGACCCAGCGCGACGATGATGTCTTCCTTGACCTCCTTGACCTTGTCCTCGACGTTGAGCACCTGGCCGTCGGTGCCGTGGGTTTCGACGGTGACGTAGAAAGGGACGACCAGGCCGCTCTTGAGGTCCATCTTGTTGACCATATCCCGGACCCCTTCGAGCATCCGCTGGTCCGGCATGACCATCTTCTGGCCGAAGGCGCCACCGACCTTGAGGAGCCGGAACGGCGTTGCCCACCGTTTGGCGATGGCCTGCTCGGCGCGGCGGTAGTCCCGCAGCAGTTCGATGGACTGGAACGCGGGCAGCACGATGGAATTGCCGCGCGGCGAGAACGAAGGTGCGTCCCACTTGAGATGCAGAACCTGGTCCACGGGAAGCGGAATGCCTTCACCTGTGGTGGGGCTGTCCTCGGGGTACTGCGTGACTTCCGTGAGTTGCCCTTGGGCATACTTTACCTGCACCGAGACAGGATTGACGCAGACCAGTTCCTCAATGTCCTTACCCTCTTTGGCGTACCGCTTGAAGCCGACGGCGTCGCCTTTGACGAGCAGTTGAAGAACCATGTCCTTGACGAAGTCCATGATGCTTAGGCGGTCGGCGGCGTCAACGGCCTCACCCTTCACATCTTCGTCGTCGCACGCGATCTTGACCTCGTCGCCCACGGCGAACGAACGCCACGAGTTCACGCAGTTCTTGACCAGCGGTTCTTCGAGGTAATACTCCCAGGCTTTGCGCGCGCGTTCTTCCCAAGTGCGCGGAATGACGTCCATCGCACTAATCTTGCTGAATACGCTACTGTCCAAGGCCGCTGCTGTCGCCATCGGCGATAAGATCGATTGACCGTCCGTGGCCGGGACGGAAGCGTGCTTCTTTTGTGCATTCCTGCGTCGGGACATGGGCGCGGGGCTCCGGTTGCAGAATTACTCTGTGGGGTATCTACCGGAAACCGCGCCATGAGACGCGGCAGGATTGCACAAAAGCGGCCGATGCTGGAGTTGCGTCCGGTATTCGGCTGCGATGTGGTCTCTACCGTCGCAGGTAAACAGCCCCTTGACACCGAGTCCCTTTTCCTTTACACTTTCCAACAAGTGAAAAGGAAAAGTGACGGTCATGACATCAGGAAAACAGGAGAAAATCCTCGCGCTCGCGGGACGGCAAGGAGGACTTGTCGCCACGAGAGATGTGGAGAATCTGGGACTGCCTCGAACATATCTGTATCGTCTATGCGAGAAAGGCATGCTTACGAAGGTCGGGCATGGCCTGTATTCGCTGCCGGAACCCGCCGCGACGGAACATCTGGCGCTTGTCGAGGTGAGCAAACGAGTCCCAAGGGCCGTCATCTGTCTCATTTCCGCCCTCAGTTTTCATGGCATCACGACGCAGATTCCGCACGAAGTCTGGATTGCCGTGCAACGCGGGAGCTGGCGGCCGGATTTCGATTATCCTCCCCTGAATGTGACGCATGTATCCGGACCGGCATTCTCCTTCGGCGTTGAAACGCATCGCCTGAGCGGCGTCGCCGTCAACGTTTACAATCCCGCGAAAACCGTCGTGGACTGCTTCAAGTTCAGAAACAAGGTCGGGCTTGACGTGGTCATCGAGGCGCTCCGGGAGGTCTGGCGGACACGGAAGGCGACCATGGACGAGCTTGTGCGGGCTGCCGAAGTGTGCCGCGTTTCCAGAGTCATTCGTCCCTATCTGGAGGCCATCACATGAGCCCCGCGGACAAACGAAACATGGGGCACTCCGTGTTCCAGCGCCTTCTCAACATGGCACGGGCGGAGAAACAGGACCTCAATCTGCTGCTTCTTCGGTACGGCATGGAGCGTTTCCTGTACCGTCTCAGCATATCGCCGCACAAGGACCGGTTCGTCCTCAAGGGGGCGAGCATGTTCCTTGTCTGGAAAGGCCGGAATTTTCGGGTCACGCGCGACGCGGACCTGCTTGGTTTCGGCTCGCCGGACGTGAAAGCCATCGCCGGCGTCTTCTCGGAGATATGCCGGCTCGATCTCGAAGCGGAGGACGGCATGGTCTATCTCACAGCGACCTTGAATGCCGCGGCCATCCGGGAGGAGCAGGAATACGACGGGGTCCGGGTGACGTTCGAAGGCCGTCTTCACCAAGCCCGTATCCCGCTTCAAATCGATATCGGCTTTGGGGACGCCATCACTCCGGGTCCCGAAACAGTCGTATTCCCAACGTTGCTTGACGCGCCTCCGGCGACCCTGAAAGCCTATCCGAGATACACCATGGTCGCCGAGAAACTCGAAGCGATGGTGCGGCTTGGTCTCCCCAACAGCCGCATGAAAGATTTCTATGACGTGTGCCTCTTGTCCCAGATGTTCGAATTCGAGGGAAGCATTCTCCGAGAAGCAATCGCGAACACATTCCAGAGACGGGGGACCGTATTGCCGGAAAGCGAACCCTTCGCGTTTACGAAAACCTTCTTCATGGACGGACAGAAGCAGATTCAGTGGAAGGCATTCGTCAAGAAGACGAAGCCCACTGAACCATCCGAAGACCTCGATGATGCCGTCCAGCAAATCTCTCGATTCATCATGCCGCCATTGCGATCATTACAGAGCGGAACCCCTTTTCCCTTGATGTGGATTCCTGGAAAGGGCTGGCAATGACTCTTCCTCGATTCACACGAACACGGGGTCGGTAACGACGGGCATCACGAACACGGTTTCCTCGCGGACGCCGTCCAGCCGGTTCTGCTCATGGGCCAGCATCGCGCACCGCACCGCGTCGACGATATGGTCGTTCCCTTTGGAATACACCACATTGCCGTTCTGCAGCGTGTACGTGTGCGTCGTGAACTGGTCTTCGACTTCGGCGTCCTCGGCGGGTAACACCAACTGACGCCGCTGCAACGCGCCGTTGATAAGGCTCGTCATCAGTTCTTTTGTGCGTTTCTTGACCTCGCGCCCGTCGCGCACGGCCAGCGTCGTCATGCCCCCGAAGTCATACCCATGCAGCCGCCCCTCCAACTGCTGCGGTTTGTACTTGTCCAGCGCGAGCAGTTCCTGCACCACCGCGAGGCCGTTGCCGCCGTTGTCCACGCCGATACCCGACGGCGTGAAGAACCGTTCAAGCAAGGCAATCGTCTGCGCGATGAGCGGGTAGGCCACATGCTCCATGTGGATACGCAGAACGAGCGTCAGCACCTTTCGTTCGCCGACCTCGCTTTCGCGGAAGACCACCAGTTCCGTCGGATCGTTGGTGTACCCAAGGTCGCCGCCCATCCAGAACACGCCCGTCTGCGGCATGAGGTTCAGCAGCATTTCCAGGCGGTCGTGGGCAGCCTCCTCGGTCTCGCAATCCCGTAACTCGTCACCCGTTATTTCGATCTTCCGGTACTCGACCACATCCTGACGGCATAGCCCGAGGAACTCCACGTTGAAGGCTCCATAACTCGGCTTGCCGTGTTCGCCCGCGACCTCGTGCTGCCAGCCCGCGGTGTCCCGGCCCCCGTAGAACTCGAGCAACTCGGACTCGCGGTCCGCCGTCCAATTCGGATTGATCCATGATGGCCAGCGGAACACGCGGAACTGCGCGGACGATGTGAGCCGGTAATAGGTCGTGTCGCGCAATCCGTTCGGCGTGGAATAGATGCGCAAGGTGCCGTTGGCGTTCAAGCACTGGCGCAACGCTTTCCATGCCCGCTCGGACAACCATGCGCCCTCATCGACCCAGATACGGTCCACGTGCAGCGACCGGAATGCGTCACCGTAAGGCCCAGCGGGGCGAAAATACAACACCGCGCCGTTGGCGAACTCGATGCGGAAATACGGTTTCCGGTGAATCTTGGGCTTGCCTTGCTGCGTGATCGCAACGCTCTTCATGAGCAGCGGGTTGGCGTCCAACTGAAACTCGATCTCCTCGACGACCGTGTCCAGGTGCCCCTGTTGCGGTGCGGCGACAAGCCCCTGTCCGCCCGTCGTCGTGAACGCGAAATGCAGCGCGTCCGTGGACAGGGATATCGTCTTGCCCACGCCGCGCCCGTCGAGGTGAATGATGTTCTTCTCCGGCGCGAGCAGGTCCTCGGTCTGGTGGAGCCAATATCCGCGGGGGGAGCCATTTCGGTTGCGCAGATAGTGCTCGCCCCATGACACGGGATTTCCCAGGACCGCGCGCAGGCGTTCCTGTTCCTCCGCCGTCAGAGATTTCACGTCACGGCCTCGTGTATCGCGCCCTTTACCGTTGCCCATACCAACCTCATGATTGCCCGCTCGATGTCCGGCATCTGTTCCTCTTCGCGCCTTTCCGCCCGCACCGCAATGGCGGCTTCTTCCAGTGCGGTCCACTCGGGGTACTTGCGCGACGCCGCGTCAGCGCGAGCCATCGCGTCGTCGATACGTCCCGCGACGAGTTCCGCGCCCAGCGCGACGAGCGTCAAACCCGCGCGCACCACGGCGCCTTCGTTGGCCTTGAGCACATCAGCGGCGTTCATCGGCGGCCTCCTGTGTCATGGCCCAGCGGTCGAGCGCATCGAGCGCGTCCGCAAGGCGTTGCCCGATACCGCGCAACCGCTCGGCATCCGGATGCTTGGTCTGCTCGAGCGCCTTGTTGGCTTCGGCCACATACTCGGGGGTGTAGCGGTTCACGGTATGGATAGCCTTCACGACAGCGTCCGGCGGCCGGGTATGCGCACATCCGGCAAGGGCAAAGGCAACAAGAACGGCGATGACGGTAAGTGTTCTCAGCCGCATGTCTGCTCTCCTGTGTTCTCGTGAAATGACTTGACTTCCAAGGGCGAACGAAGCGTGTATGTGTGCGCGCGGCGGCAAAGGGCCGGCGCGGAAACGCAGAAAGGAAAACGAGGATGAAAAAGAGCGAAGTGAGAATCGGCGAGACCTACACCGTCAAGGTGTCCGGGCAACTCGCGCCGGTCCGTGTCACGGGCGCCTGCCCTTACGGCGGATGGACCGGCGTCAACACGAAGACCAATCGGGAAGTGCGCATCAGAACCGCCGCCAAACTGCGCGGTGTAGCGGAAGGGAGATAGGCCATGAAAGACATCACATTGCACGAAGCCGCACAGGCGTATCTGGAACACCTGCGGACGCAGGGAAAGAAGGAACGGACTTTGTACACCTATGGTCAGGACTTCAAACAGATGGAGGCGTTCTTCGGAGCGGACAGGAAACTCAAATCCATCCTGCCGCCACATGTCGGGAAGTTCCTCAAGAGCGACGATTTGCTCCGGTTGCCCAACGGAGGCGAACGGGCCAAGCCCACCGTGGAAAAGACCGTGCGCGTCCTGCGCATGTTCCTCGTGTGGGCCAAGGAGACTGGCCGAATAGACAAACTCCCGCTGCCCAAGGATCTGCCCCTGGGCCGGAGCAAGGAAAAGGAGAACCCCGAGCATGCCGACAGCAACGCCCCTGACGCTCCTGCCGAATCCTGAGCCGTTCCGGGCCGCGGTGGACGCCTTCGCCCGGCGGCTCGAAGCACAGGGCGGCTCCTCGCGCACCGTGTCCGCGTACACGCGCGATCTTGATCGTGTGGCATCCGCGCTGGCTGCGCGACGACCGGGCCTCGTGTTGGGCGATGTGACGCCCGCGTTGCTCGACGACGTACTGAGCGGTCCGGCCATCACCGCTGGAACGAGAGGCGCGCCGTCCTCGCCCGCGACGCTGCACCGGGTTAAGGCGTCGGTACGCTCGTTCTTCGCATGGGCGGAAGAGACCGGAATGGTTGCATCGAACCCGGCGCGATTCGTCCGGCTCCAGCGCCTCAATCCCAAGCCGCCCGTGTTCCTGACCGAACGGGAGAAGCGGCAACTGCTCAAGACGCTCCGCCAGACGGACACGCGCGAGGCCAGGCGCGACCGCGTGATCATTGAGATGTTCCTCGGCACCGGCATCCGCTTGCAGGAACTCGTGAACCTCGACGTGGACGACGTGGACCTCGACGCAAAGCACATCCGGATTGTGGGGAAGGGCAACGTGCCGCAGGTGAAGTTCCTCAAGACCGACCTCCGTTCATTGCTGCGCGGCTATCTCGCCGAACGCCGCCGCATGGGCGTGGGCGACGCCACCGCGTTGTTCCTGTCCAACCGGGACACGCGCCTGACCGCAAGGCAGGTTGCCCGGCGTCTGGACACGTGGGTCGAGGCGGCGGGCATCTCCAAACATCTCGGCCCGCACGCGCTGCGCCATACCTTCGCCACACACCTCTACGCGAAGTCCGGCGATATCCTCATCGTGCAGCGGGCACTCGGCCACGCCAGCCTGTCCACGACGCAGGTGTACACGCACCTCGTGGACGGCGCGCTGGAGGATGCGATGGAACGTCTGTAGCAGCCGTCCGAGTGGCAGAGAACCTCCGGGCCTTCGGGCCCGTGTTCTCGTTCGTGCCGTACAGTTCATACCTTCCCCCTCCGCGCCACGGCGCAGGCGTCCTTTGGACATCCCCGCATGGCCACCATGTCCGCAAGCCGCTTCATGTTGTCCCAGACCATCGCATTAACCTTCATCTGCAACTCGATCTGTTCACGCAGGCCGTCCAGGACGGAATTCAACGGGCATTGTTCCGTGCCACATTTCGTGTTGGGAGGCGTCACGCCAAAGTTTCCTCCATCAAGAGTTGCTCCCCGCCGCCCTCACACATCGAGCAGAGCAGCGCACAGAGAGACGAATGCATAGCTTGCCGCCAGCGGGACCACTCCGTTCCCGGTAAGACGCAGCCGATCTCCGACCATCCCAGGGGCCAGCCCATCAACCACTCGACGAATCGCGGGTTCAAGCGACGGGTCGTGCGCGAGGATTTCCCGCCAGGCGTCGAGGTCGCCGGGGCCGGGGGCGAACAATGGCGCACGAAATTCGGTAACTGGTCCAGGTGTTTCCTGCCCGACCCGTTCTCCAGATGTTCCACAGCGTTCGGTCCCTTGTGGTCTCGCGCCGCGGGCGTCGGCCAGCGCGACGCCGTCTGATTGAGTTGGATGCCGCCCTGCGCCGACCTCGTCTCCGTCCCGGCCATCGGCGTCGGCCATAGCGTTGCCGTTTCCACCAGCCCCACCATGCTCGACGGCATGATCTTCCGCCGCCCCGCATGGTCGGCCTCGGCGGGCCTCGGTGTCGGCCACAACGCGGCTTGCATCGCCAGCGGCGGCGTGGACACACCGCCCTTTGCCTGGCGCTTGTTCCAGTGTTCGGCGTCTTCCGCCGTGACCTTGCCCGCACGCGGCGTCGCCCACAACCGAGCTTCGGTGGAAAGATTGAAACTCGAATCCGGGCGCTCCTTGTGTCTCCGATGCGCCTCGTCCGACATTCTGTCGGCCTTCTCTTCCCTTGCTGAAGGCGTGGGCCAGAGGGCAACCGCACCGTTCAGGCTGTCCACGGCGTTCGGATGATTGCCGCAGCATTCCGCGTCCTCCGTTCGCGGCGTCGGCCAGCCCGAGGATGAACAGTCGCTCGCGGCGATGGCTCGCGCCGACTTCCTCCGCCGAGAATAGTCCCGCCGCAACGCGGTAGCCTCTACGCTGGAGATCTCGCCGGACGCTCCCGAATCCCATCCGCAGGTGTCCGGGGACGTTTTCCAGGAACACGCACTCGGGTTTCGCCGCGCCAATGAACGCATCAATCCACGGCCATAGATGGCGATCATCGTTGACGCCAAGCCGCTTTCCGGCGACGGAGAACGGCTGGCAGGGATATCCCGCCGTGACGATGAGAGGACGGAACCGGCGAACGTATCCAAGGAATTCCGGTTCGAAGAGGGACTTGACGTCATCCCAGACAGGAGCGTTATCCAGGGCCGCATCCGCCATCCGCGCCACGAGAGCGGACGCCGCG